>ENA-OUQH01000383-OUQH01000383.1-human-gut-metagenome-genome-assembly--contig:-NODE-383-length-33443-cov-7.592728_pt1 | contig 33443 bp, 29 predicted proteins | sample MGYA00237948_ERZ548828 | MGnify/ENA primary metagenome ERZ548828 (study PRJEB26490, sample SAMN05194711) | human gut metagenome | biome: terrestrial biome; feature: human-associated habitat; material...
AGTTTATTCTTTTCTCATATCTTTGTATCCACCTCGTGCCCCGAGGTGGAAAAAACGATGTGCTAATCGGGAAGTTAAGGGAGTTAAGGAGTTAAGACAACAGCTTTTATGGACACAACATTAACCATTAATCATTTCCTCCAAGGCTGTTGTCCCTTAACTTCCCAAACGACCGAAAGAAACGATCACTTTCTTTAACTCCGCTAACTTCTGAAGTGGTAAAAGTTGAGTGACAAAAGATAAACCCTAAAAGATTTTATAGTATGGTATATTTTAAGTTAGAATTTGGCTTTCACCTGCCAGGTAGAAAGCATCGTGTAGAGAACAAAACTAATACCAAAGCACAGCCTGCTTGGGACTTCATCAGTAAGGAGGTAGAGAGCGCCGAGGCACGAAAGTGCTATAAGACCGCAGCCAACTATCGTACCGCAGCCAACTCGCTGACCCTTTTCTGGCAAAGAAACGACTGGACGCTGGCTGACATATTGCCGCAAGAAATGGCACGTTATCAGCGATGGCTCATAGACCGGGGATTGTGCATGAACACCATTTCGTGTTACATGCGTTCCTTGCGTACCTTATATAATAGAGGTGTAGCCTTGCAGATGACTGCCGACACGCAACCTTTCCGCAAAGTGTTCACCGGGAAGGAACATACTCGCAAGCGCAGTGCACAAGAAGAGGACATTCTGCGGCTGAGACACCTCAATCTCGAAGACAAACCATCGCTTGCTTTTGCCCGCGACATATTCCTCTTCAGTTTTTATGCCATGGGAATGCCTTTCGTAGATATTGCCTATCTGCGAAAGGAACAAATCAGAGACGGAAGATTTCACTATGCCCGCCACAAAACCGGGCAGGAGATAGTGGTGGCGATAGAACCGTGTATGAACGAGATTATCAGAAAGTATGAGGTTTACAGCAATACTCCGTATGTTTTTCCCATCATCAATTCTCCCGATGCAGTATTGGCACATGGGCAATACCAAAACCAGCTTCGCCGCTACAACTACAACCTGTCGTGCCTGTCGAAGCGCATCTCTGCCAGCCAGCCCCTTTCCTCCTATGTGGTGAGACACACTTGGGCGAGCATTGCCTATCAGCACGACCTTGACGTGCGACTTATCTCCAAGGCTATGGGACACACCAGCACCTCCACCACCATGATCTACATAAAGAGCCTCTACGACCCACAACTTGCCGATGCCAACCATCAACTCCTGAAAACGTTTGAACTGTACGGCTGAAATTACCCAATACGCCCTGAAGGGGGCAGAAGCTCTTAGCCCAGGGCAGCGCCCTGGGTATAATGGCAGTCAGCAATGCGCCCTGTAAGGGCAACAGCCTTATAAATTGCCCGGTATTTTAAAGCTTTTGCCCTTACAGGGCGACAGGTTTGCGTCCGTAATTACCCAGGGCGATGCCCTGGGCTAGGGGCTTCTGCCCTTTCAGGGCGTGCGGAGCTTACATGCGAAACTTAAGTTTTAAAAACAAAAAAAAAAGGCTTTCCGTAATGGAAAGCCTTTTTCTTGAAGATCTGTGACTCGCATGGGGCTCGAACCCATGACCCCAACATTAAAAGTGTTGTGCTCTACCAGCTGAGCTAGCGAGTCAATCTTCTGCTTTATGTTTCAAAAGCGAGTGCAAAGGTACGGCAAAAATCTGAAATAACCAAATATTTTGCCATATTTTTACTGATTTTCTTCATTTTTATCCGAAATCGGGACATTTTTGCCCATTTCTTCATGATATTGCGGCTTCTCTTTCGTTACATACCGCTGCCAGTAGGCTATGATGAGCGTTGTGAGCGGAAGGGCAACAATCAATCCCAGGAAACCCAGAAGTGCACCCCAAACCGAGAGACTCAAGAGGAGAATGGCTGGGTTCAATCCCATCGCCTTACCCATGATCTTCGGGGTAACTACCATGTCGGTGATGACCTGCACCACACAGAACACCAGAACTGCCAGACCGAATACCAGCCAGAAGTTCTGACCTGTGTCGGCAGCCTTCAGCATGGCAAGGAATGCCGTAGGGATGAGGGCGAAGGTATGGAGATACGGAACCAGGTCCATGATGCCGATGAGAATGCCCAGACCTATCGCCATCGGGAAACCTATGATGGTAAAACCGATGCAGAACATGATGCCCATACAGAGCGCTACCAGTCCCTGACCACGGATATAGTTGTTGAGCTCGCGCTCCACATCCTTCATCAGTGCACTCCAGAACGGACGGTTCTTCTTAGGGAAGATTCTCACCCAGTTGGCTGTCAGCGTCTCATAATCGAGCAGGATGAAGAACATATATAATAAGGTAATCATCGATGCTACGATACTCATCAGTACCGTTGCCGTCTGGCTGACTACCGAGAAGACCTTAGGCATGGTGGTCTTGATGGCATCGCTGAAGTCCTTGCTTTTCAGAAAATGCTCTATCTGTTCCTGGTTGGCCTGCAGCCAGTCTTTGATCAGCGCCGTCAGGTTGTTGGTATGAGTCGTCTGATGCAGCCATCGTGTCAACACCTCACCGAGTTTGTCAAACTGGTCAATCATCGGAGGGATGATGAGCCACAGCACGCCTCCTATAACAGCGATGGCAGTTCCCATGGCGATGAGGATAGACAGCGCACGTATTCTGACGTGGAGTTTGTTTTCGATAAACTTCACGACCGGATAGAGCAGGTAAGCGAAAAACCACGCAATGAAGAATGGCAGCAGTACGCTGCTCAGATAATTGGTCATGTAGAGCACGGCCAGAACGATGAGGGTAACACCCGCCCATCTTATAAATTTATCAAATGTAATCTCCTTTCCCATAACTAATTCTTTTGTTATAATTTTTCGTTAAGAATAGCCTTCTGGTAGCATTCTCTGCAGAGCGGTTCGTATTCATCTTTTTCGCCCAGGAGCACCCGCTTGTCGTTATTGACCAACCGGTGGCTCACGTAGGCAACCGAACCGCACTTCACGCAGATGGCATGAACCTTGGTCACCTCGTCGGCGATGGCACAGAGAGCAGGAATCGGACCGAAGGGAACTCCCTTGAAGTCCATATCCAGTCCTGCCACGATGACTCTCACGCCACGGTTGGCGAGTTCGTTGCAAACCTCCACGAGACCATTGTCCAGGAACTGGGCTTCATCGATACCCACCACGTCGATATCAGAAGCCAATAGCAGTATCGATCCAGAGGACTCAATAGGAGTAGACCGGATAGAGTTCTGATCATGGCTCACTACATCTTCCTCGGAGTAACGAGTGTCAAGCGCCGGCTTAAAGATTTCCACCTTCTGCTTGGCGAACTTCGCACGCTTCATTCTTCGGATCAATTCCTCTGTTTTTCCGGAGAACATCGATCCGCACACCACTTCAATTCTTCCGGGACGGTGTGCCTCCCCAATTAGATTTTCTGTCATTTCGGGGGCAAAATTAATAATAAGGTTTTAAAAAATGCAAAGAAACGCAGTTTTTTTTTGCTATGAAAGATTAATTAACTACATTTGCGGTCAGTATGGGCACATTATACATCGTTCCGACTCCAGTTGGTAACATGGAGGACATGACAATGCGAGCCATTCGCATACTGAAAGAAGCGGATTTGGTACTCGCTGAGGACACTCGAACATCGAGTGTTCTGCTGAAGCATTTCGATATTAAAAATCGATTAGTGGCTCACCATAAGTTTAACGAACATGGCACATCTTCTGCCATCGTAGAGCGACTGAAGGGTGGCGAAACCATTGCCTTGATCAGCGATGCCGGAACACCGGGTATCAGCGATCCTGGTTTTTACCTCGCCCGCGAGGCAGCCAAGGCAGGCATCACGGTGCAGACTTTGCCTGGACCTACGGCATGCATTCCGGCCATCGTTTCATCGGGCTTGCCATGCGACCGTTTCTGTTTCGAAGGATTCATTCCGCAGAAAAAGGGCAGACAGACCTATCTTGAATCATTGAAGGATGAGGTGCGCACCATGATTTTCTATGAGTCACCTTATCGCGTGGTGAAAACCTTGCAGCAGTTTGCCGAGGTTTTCGGGGATGACAGACAGGTGAGCTGTTGTCGTGAAATATCCAAACTCCACGAGGAGAGTGTGAGGGGTACGCTTGCCGAGGTTATCGCTCATTTTGAGGAGACAGAACCAAGGGGCGAATTTGTCATCGTATTGGCAGGAAAAGATCCCAAACAGCTCAAGGAGGAGATGAAGGAAAAGAAGCGTGAAGAGCGCCGGCAGAAGAAAAACGGGGCTCGCAGGGATGAAGACAGTAATGAATAAAATATTGGAAGCGACGCGTTTTACGCGAAAAGATAATTTTTTAAATCAAACATTAAAAAGGAAAATGATTATGAAAAAGCTATTATTTGCGGCATGTTTAGCTGCTTTTTGCTTGACCAGTTGCAACAACGGCAAGAACAACACCCAGGATTTGGCAAATCAGCAGAATGATTCGCTAAACAGTATCATCGCTCAGAAAGATAGCGAAATTAACGATATGATGGGTACATTGAATGAAATCCAGGATGGTCTGAACCAGATCAGTGAGGCTGAACACAGAGTAACTCTCCTGAAGAACGGTGAGGGTGCCAGCAAGAGACAGCAGCTCAAGGAGAACGTGCAGTTCATCGCTACCCGTATGCAGCAGAACCGCGAACTCCTGGCTAAACTGCAGAAGCAGTTGGCTAACAGCTCTTTGCAGGCTGACCAGTTGAAGAAGACCATCGCAAACCTTCAGGAGCAGATTGCACAGAAGGATAAGGAACTCCAGGTGCTTCGCGAGGAGTTGGATAAGAAGGATATTCATATTGCAGCGCTCGACGAGACTATCAACAATCTGAATACAAAGACCTCTCGTCTTACTACTGAAAGCAACCAGAAGACAGAGACTATCAATGCACAGGACAAGCAGATCAACACTGCCTGGTATGTATTCGGTACCAAGAAGGAGTTGAAGGAGCAGCATATCATGGAAAATGGTAAGGTAATGACCGGTAATTTCAACAAGAGTTATTTCACCAAGGTTGATATCCGCAACATTTCTGAAATCAAGTTGATGTCAAAGTCGGCTAAGTTGCTCACTACCCACCCATCAAGCTCTTATGCATTGGTACGTGATGCTAACAAGCAGTATACACTCCGCATCACCAATCCACAGATCTTCTGGAGCACCAGCAAGTATCTTGTAGTGCTCGTTAAGTAAATTATCTCTTTCTCTGAAAGAAATCCTGCATGAGTGCGCGGCACTCATCTTCCAATACGCCCGATGTAACTGTCGTCTTAGGATGCAGTGCATCGGGCGCATATTTTGTATACCCCCTTTTCTCGTCGCTGGCACCATATACCACGCGGCTGATCTGTGCCCATCCCAGCGCTCCGGCGCACATCACGCAGGGTTCTACCGTAACGTAGAGGGTACAGTCTTTCAGGTATTTTCCTCCCAGCATGTTGGCTCCCGAAGTGATGGCCTGCATTTCGGCGTGAGCCGTAACATCGGTCAGCATCTCCGTAAGATTGTGGGCTCGCGATATGATCCGGTCCTTACAAACGATGATGGCGCCTACCGGAATCTCGTCTTCGTCGAATGCCGCCTGAGCCTCCATCAGGGCACGGCGCATGTATGCTTCGTCTTTTTTCTTGATATCTTCCATTGTTTTTCGTGCAAAATTACATAAAAAAGTTTGAAGTGTGGACTTTTTTTGTTATTTTTGCAAGGTAAAAGCATCTTTTGGTGCAAAATAAAGAAAATAGACTATGGCAGAGCATAATGAATTAGGCAAATGGGGAGAAGACGAGGCTACTCTTTATCTCGAGAATGAAGGCTATGTCGTCATCGACAGAGACTGGAGAGACGGCAAGCGGGATCTGGATATCCTTGCCGTTTCGCCGGATGGTAAGACGCTGGTTGTGGTAGAGGTCAAGACCCGTTCGGGTGAAGAATACCAGCAGCCCGAGGAAGCCGTAGATGTCAGGAAAATGCGTAATCTGGCAATAGCCGCCAATACTTACGTCAAGGAACAGAAGGTGGAAAAAGAACTTCGCTTTGATATTGTTACCGTGGTAGGGGTAGGGCATCAGGTGAAACGCATCGAGCATCTTGTGGATGCCTTCAACCCGTTGCTGATTGGATAACCTGTTGTGATTCGCTATACATTATTATATAGACATGGAAAAGAAGATTATACGATTAAAGGAAGTGGATTCCACGAATGCCTTCCTGAAGAATTTGGATACTTACGATGAAGATGCGCTGACCATTGCTGTTGCTGACTATCAGACGGCGGGCAGGGGACAGGGCGTGCATACCTGGGAAAGTGAGCCGGGCAAGAACCTCCTCTTCAGTATGATGATGTGTCCTAAGTGGGTGCCTTTGCGCCAGCAGTTCCTCCTTTCTGAGGCTGGTGCGCTCGCCGTGAAGGATGCACTGGATTCCTATACGGATGGCATTACGCTGAAATGGCCGAACGATGTTTACTGGTATGACAAGAAAATCAGTGGTACGCTGATAGAGACTGCCATCGACTCCAAGGGCATCAAGCGCTGCATCTTCGGTATCGGCATTGATGTCAATCAGACTGAGTTCCACAGCGATGCGCCCAACCCTGTATCTCTGGCTCAGATTCTGGGTCATGAGGTGGATAGGGAAGAGGTGCTGCAGAAGGTGATTGAGGCTTTCTGCAAATACTACGAACTTCTGCGTCGTGCCGACTATATGGATGTGTCGGGACTCTATCATCTTTCGCTCTACCGTCGCAAGGGCTATCACTGGTATGAGGATAAGGACGGTAAGTTCGAGGGTGCCTTCGTAGAGGTGGAGGACGATGGTCATCTCATCCTTCATGACAAGAAGGGAGTAATACGCTCGTATGCGTTCGGAGAAATCAAGTTCCTACTTAATAGTTTATAGTTAATAGTTAATAGTTAATAGTTTATAGGAGGCTACGCCCTATAAACTGTTAACTGTAAATTGTAAATTAAAATAAAATGGCAAAGTTTAAAAGAATTCTTTTGAAATTGAGCGGCGAGAGTCTGATGGGCAAGCAGAGCTTCGGCATCGACCCAGAGCGCCTGAGTGATTATGCTAAGCAGATAAAGGAGGTCCATGAGATGGGCGTTCAGATAGGCATTGTGATTGGTGGTGGTAACATCTTCCGCGGTTTGAGCGGAAGCCAGAAGGGTTTCGACCGTGTCAAGGGCGACCAGATGGGTATGTGTGCTACCGTTATCAATTCCCTGGCATTGAGCAGCGCGCTCGGAGCCTTGGGTGTTAAGAACAAGGTGCTTACTGCCATCCGCATGGAGCCTATCGGCGAATTCTACACCAAGTGGAAGGCGATTGAGGCGATGGAGGCAGGCTATATCTGCATCTTCTCTGCAGGTACAGGTAGTCCATACTTCACTACCGATACCGGTTCTTCTCTCCGTGGTATCGAAATCGAGGCTGATGTGATGCTCAAGGGTACACGTGTAGACGGCATCTATACCGCCGACCCAGAGAAGGATCCAACAGCTACCAAGTTCAAGGACATTACCTATGATGAGATTTATACCAAGGGCTTGAAGGTAATGGATTTGACTGCTACCACCATGTGTAAGGAAAACAACCTTCCTATCTACGTGTTCAATATGGATGTTGTAGGTAACCTCAAGAAGGTGATGGATGGAGAGGAGATCGGTACGCTCGTACACAACTAAACTTCTCTCAACAGGAAGAAAAAACAAATGCGACTGGATTCACATCTAGCCGCATTTTTCAATTAATAATCTACATAAAAACCTAAATATCCCAATAAAGGGGATTTCTTCTATTTCGTCTTCTTCAGATAAATAATCGCCGAGATGATGACGTATGCCACGATGACAAGCCACCAGCCGGTGAGGAAACCGGTCAGACCATCAAGTGCTACCGAAGTAGCGAGAATGATGAGGGTGAGCGCGGCAAAGCCATATTTTACCTCATTGCCCTTGAAACCCCACTGTTTGAACTTCAAGGCGAAAAGAGGCATCTCGCAAACCAGCAGATAGCTGGTGATGAGAATCAGAGCCAGAATGATGAATACCGACCATGAATATCCTTCGAGCCAGCTTGGATTGAACACAATCAGCGAACCCCAGAACAGGGCGTTGGCTGGTGTAGGAACACCGATGAAAGAGGTAGTCTGGCGCTCATCAAGATTAAACTTAGCCAGTCGCAATGCCGAGAAGGCTGCGATGATGAAGGCTGCGTAAGGCAGCCATGGGCGCAAAGGCTCCAGAAAACCCGGATATTCCATCACAAAGAGTTGTGAGAATACGATGGTGGCAGGAGCCACACCGAAGGTTACGTCATCTGCCAGCGAATCCAGCTCCTTGCCTATTGGCGATGAAACGTGCAGCAGGCGGGCGCTCATGCCGTCAAAGAAGTCGAATACGGCTCCGATGATAATCCATAACAATGCCATCTTTGGGTTTCCGCCGAAGGCAAACGATGTTGCGATGCAGCCCGAAACCAGGTTGCAGCAGGTTATCGTGTTTGGAATATGTTTCTTGATACTCATTTCTTTACTGTATATTATGATAGAGTGAAAGCCGGAAGTAAGTTCCGGCTTGCCCTCTATCTGTCAATATGTTATTTCAATTTAGCGATGATGGTCTGGTCGCCAGTAGTTGACTGTCCCATCTTTACGCATACTTCTGTACCTACAGGCAGGTAGACATCCACGCGTGAACCCAACTTGATGAATCCCAGGTGCTCGTCGATGAAGCATTCTTCCCCTTCCTTGGCATAGGTTACGATGCGGCGTGCCACCGCGCCGGCAATCTGTCGGCAGAGTACATCCACTCCCTCAGGTGTGGTAATCATCACGTCGGCATGCTCGTTTTCCTCGCTAGCCTTAGGCAGCCATGCCTTGTGGTAGTTGCCGTCCACATGCTTCACGAATTTTACCTTGCCATCCACCGGGAACCAGTTGGCATGAACATTCCAGAGGCTCATGAAGATGGAAATCATCAGGCGGCGGTCACCGAAGTAGGGAGCATTCTCCACCTCTTCTATCACCACAATCTTTCCGTCGGCTGGTGCTACTACCAGTTTCGAAGTATCCTCTACGTTGAGGTATCTGATAGGACAACGGTAGAAGTTGAGCACGATACCATATACCGTGCCGAACACAACAACAAAAGCCCAGAAAGGAATCTTGTTGTCTAGGGTTGTCCACAATATAGCCGCAATGGCTACTAACGCTATCGCTCCGGTTACCAGCTGATCGGTACCTTCGCGGTGCAATCTTATCTTTTTAAATTTCTTTATTTTCTGTCCCATATAGTAGGATTAAGTTTTTATTGGTGCAAAGGTACGGCATTTTTATCACTTTTGCAAATTTTTTGTGGGTTTCTTTTACCTTTTTCAATATTTTCGCATATTTCTTTTGGCTTTTCCAATATTTCGCCGTAACTTTGTTGTCAAAATTCGAATTTTAAACAGATAATGGAAGATTTTGTTCATTTGCATGTACACACCCAATACTCCATCCTCGACGGCCAGTCGAAGATACCACATCTGGTAGATAAGGCCATCAAGGACGGCATGAAGGGTATGGCGGTAACCGACCACGGTGTGATGTTCGGTATCAAGGAACTCACCGACTATTGCGGCAAGGTGAATAAAGACCGCAAGAAGGAGGGACTCGAACCTTTCAAGCCTATCATCGGCTGCGAGATGTATGTGGCACGCCGAACCAAGGGCGACCGAGAGAAGGATAAGGGCGATATGAGCGGTTATCACCTCATTGTACTTGCCAAGAATTATAATGGATACAAGAACCTCATCAAGCTGGTGAGCAATTCGTGGGTGGATGGTTACTACATGCGCCCACGAACCGACCGTGCCGATCTGGAGAAGTATCACGAAGACCTCATCGTTTGCTCTGCCTGTATTGCAGGCGAGGTGCCATCCAAGATTCTGCATGATGACCTGGAAGGAGCCCGCGAGGCTTGCCAGTGGTACCACAATCTCTTTGGCGATGATTACTATCTCGAGCTCCAGCGCCATAAAGTGCCCGATGATCCAAGTCTGCTTGCCAACCGTGAGGCTTACGAGTTGCAGCAGCGTGCCAACAAGGAACTTATCAAGATGGCAAGGGAGTTTAACATCAAGCTGGTGTGCACCAACGACTGCCACTTCGAGGATAAGGAAACTGCCGAGGCTCACGACCATCTGCTCTGTATCGCTACCGGCAAGGATCTCGACGACCCTAACCGTATGCGCTATTCCAAGCAGGAATGGTTCAAGACCCGCCAGGAGATGAACGATGTGTTCTCGGATATCCCCGAAGCGCTTTCCAATACCCTCGAAGTATTGGATAAGGTGGAGATTTACAGCATCGACCATGGTCCTATCATGCCTTTCTTCCCGATTCCGGAGAGTTTCGGTACCGAGGAGCAGTTGCGACAGAAGGTATCAGAAGAAGACCTCTACAAGGAGTTTACCTCGGATGAGAACGGCAAGAACCCGCTGCCACCTGAGGAAGGTCAGAAGGTTATCGACCGATTGGGCGGTTACGATAAGATATACCGTATCAAGTTTGAGGCAGAATATCTGCGCCATCTTGCCTACGAGGGAGCCAAAAAGCTTTATGGCGACCCGCTGCCCGAGAATGTAGACGAGCACGTAAACTTCGAGCTCCACGTGATGAAGACCATGGGTTTCCCGGGCTACTTCCTCATCGTGTCAGACTTCATTAGGGCGGCGCGCGAGGAACTCGGCGTGATGGTGGGTCCGGGACGTGGATCTGCGGCAGGTTCGGTGGTGGCTTACTGCTTGGGTATTACCAAGATTGACCCATTGAAGTACGACCTCCTGTTTGAGCGTTTCCTGAACCCAGACCGTGTGAACCTTCCGGATATTGATACCGACTTTGATGACGACGGCCGAGGCAAGGTGCTGAGATGGGTAATGGATAAGTACGGTCATGAGAACTGTGCCCATATCATTACTTACGGTTCCATGGCGACGAAGAACTCCATCAAGGATGTGGCGCGAGTAGAGAAGTTGCCGTTGGATAAGGCGAATGCACTCTGCAAGGCTATCCCAGACCGATTGCCTGACGGTGCCAAGATGAACCTGACCAATGCCATCAAATATACCCCAGAGCTGCGCGAGGCAGAGTTCTCCAACGATCCCCGCGAGAGCAATACCATCAAGTATGCCAAGATGCTCGAGGGAACCATCCGAGGCACGGGTATCCATGCCTGCGGATTCATCATCTGCCGCGACCCTATCAGCAACTGGGTGCCTGTATCTACTGCCGATGACCCTGATTTCCCGGGACTGAAGACGGCGGTAACGCAGTACGACGGACATGTCATCGAGACCACCGGTCTGATCAAGATGGACTTCCTGGGCTTGAAGACCCTCTCCGAGATGAAGGAGGCATGCAAGGTTATCAAGCAGACTACAGGCGATGTCGTTGACCTCGATACCATCCCTATCGATGACGAACTGACCTATCAGCTCTACCAGCGCGGTCAGACCATCGGAACCTTCCAGTTCGAGTCGCCGGGTATGCAGAAGTATCTCCGTGAGCTGAAGCCTACGGTGTTTGAGGACCTCATCGCCATGAATGCCCTCTACCGTCCGGGACCTATGGATTATATCCCTGACTTTATTGCCCGCAAGAACGGCAAACAGGCGATTACCTACGATATCCCGTGTATGGAGAAGTATCTGAAGGATACCTACGGCATTACGGTCTATCAGGAGCAGGTGATGCTTCTTTCCCGTCAGTTGGCGAGCTTCACCCGAGGCGAGTCAGATGCCCTGCGTAAGGCGATGGGTAAGAAGAAAAAGGCAATCGTAGATGCGATGAAGCCTAAGTTTATCAAGCAGGGACAGGAGAACGGCCACGACCCGAAGGTGCTGGAGAAGATTTGGGGCGACTGGGAGAAGTTTGCTTCCTACGCCTTCAACAAGTCTCATGCCACCTGTTATTCGTGGGTAGCCTATCAGACCGCCTATCTCAAGGCGCACTATCCTGCCGAATACATGGCGGCGCTGATGACCCGACGCTTTGCACAGATTACCGAAATCACCAAGCTGATGGAGGAGTGCCAGTCGATGGGCATCAAGACCTTGGGTCCGGATGTGAACGAGAGTTACCGCGTGTTTGGTGTGAACGAGCATGGAGAGATACGTTTCGGTCTTTCAGCCATCAAGGGTATGGGTGCTCCGGCAGCCGATGCCATCGTGGCAGAGCGACTGAAGAACGGGCCTTATAAGACCATCTTCGATTTTGCCGAGCGTGTAGATTACTCCAGCGTGAACCGCAAGGCTTTCGAAACCTTGGCGCTGAGTGGCGGTTTCGACAGCTTCGGCATCCGCCGCGAGCAGTTCTTCGGCAAGAACAATAAGGGCGAAACCTTCCTCGATACGCTGGTGCGCTACGGTCAGCTTTTCCAGCAGGAGCAGCACGAGGCAGCCACCTCGCTCTTTGGCGGTACCGAGGCGATAGAGATAGCTACGCCACCTATTCCTGATGCAGAGAGCTGGAGTACCATCGAACGTCTGAACCGTGAGCGCGAGCTTGTGGGCATCTATCTTTCTGCCCATCCGCTCGATGAGTACAGCATCATCCTCAACTCCCTCTGCAATACCCATTGCTCTGAACTGGGCGACAAGCAGGAGCTGGCAAAGAAGGAAGATGTGGTGCTGGGCGGCATCATCACGGGTGTGAAGTCGAAGTTTACCAAGACGGGCAAGCCGTGCGGTTTCGTTACGCTCGAAGACTTTGAGGGTTCAGGCGAGCTGGCTCTCTTCGGCGAGGACTGGGGCAAGTGGCGCGGCATCATGGTTGAAGGCAGCACCATCTACATCACAGCCAAGTGCGTTTCCCGATACGGCAATGCCAACTATCTCGATTTCCAGATAGGCAATGTAGAGTATCTGCAGACGGTCAAGGAGAACCGCATCGACCGCTTTACCATCAATGTGGAGAGCGATGCGATAGATGATACGATGGTAAGCGACCTGCAGACCATTCTGGAGAATGATGAAGGCAAGGCGCAGCTCTTCTTCCAGATACATTTGCACAATGGTAGTCGCAACCCAAATCATCTGCGAGACTGTTTTCATTTTTCCAAAAATGTCCGCCGCAATCACGATTCCTTTAGGCGCCGCGATCAACCGCAAGGAGGTGACAACAAATTCCCGGGCGATAATGACAATAATCACTGCGGCCGGTGTCACCCATAATTCCACAAAACAAATCAGCGCCGACGTCACCAGAATTTTATCCGCCAGCGGATCCATAAATTTCCCAAAATTTGTAACAAGACCGTTTTTTCTGGCAATATGTCCGTCCGCCCAATCCGTGACGGATGCAAGAATAAATATAATCACCGCCAGAAGTCTTCCGTATGTAACTTCAAAAGAGAAAATCGAAAAAGCCACATGCGACGGGATCAGATAAAGCGCCATAAAAATCGGCACCAGTATAACTCTCAAAACCGTAAGTTTATTTGGAATATTCATTCAGCATACACCCCTGTTAAATCATAGTCATCGGCGTCTTTTATAAGCACATTCCGGATTTCGCCGAGCATATTCTCCTCACCGCCTTCAAAATAAACGTTTCCGTCCACTTCTGGCGCATCATATATGCTTCTGCCGCACATCACGCCGTCTATCATTTCTTCTGCCAGAACAGGCAGAATTTTTCCTATAAATCTTTTGCAAAGTTCTTTTGAAATCCCGTTTTGTATTTCCATAAGCCTGTCACGCCGCAAAATCTTTGTCTCTTCGTCAATCTGATTCGGCAGCCTGTATGCCGGCGTTCCTTCTTCTCTGGAATAAGCAAACACCCCGAGCCTGTCAAACTTTACTTCTTTAATAAACTCGCAAAGCTCTTCGTGCTGACGTTCCGTCTCGCCGGGGAACCCGGCTATAAGGCTCGTTCTTAAAACGGCGTCCGGCAACACTTTTCGTATAAGCTCTATTTTTTCGAGAATTTCTTTGCGGCATGTTCTTCTTCCCATTTTTTTGAGTATTTCGTCATTGATATGCTGAATGGGTATATCAAAATAGCGTGCCAGCTTTTTGTTTTCCACAAAAACCTTTAAAAGCTTTTCATCTATTCTTTCAGGATACATATAAAGCACCCTTATCCATTCGATTCCGTCAATTTTGCAAAGTTTTTCAAGCAGCTGCGCAAGGCGCGGCTCACCGTACAGATCCGTACCGTAATAAGCTGTATCCTGCGCTATAACATTAAGCTCAAGCGCGCCGTACTCCGCAAGTTTTTTCGCTTCGGAAACAATATCTTCTATTTTTCTGCTTCTGAATTTGCCGCGGATTTTCGGAATTGCACAGTATGTACAGTTGTTATCGCACCCCTCGGCAATTTTCAGATACGCGGTGTAAAAGGGCGTGGATATTTCTCTTTTCGCCTGCTCGGGATATGCCGCATTCTCGTTTCCCAAAAAAGTATCGCCCTCATCTTTTATGACAGACGCAATCTCGTCAAAACGTGAAACGCCCACAATTGCATCAACCTCCGGCAATTCGCGCAAAATTTCATCCTTATAGCGCTCCGCCATGCATCCTGTTACGATAAGCTTTTTGAGATGCCCCCGATCTCTGTAAGTATTCATTTCCAGAATTGTATCTATAGCTTCGGATTTGGCTTCATCTATAAAGGCACATGTATTTACCACAATAACGTCTGCCGATTCTGCGTCACCCGTAATCTCAAAACCGTTTTTTATAAGCTCGCCTGTCATAATTTCGGAATCCACAAGATTTTTGCTGCATCCGAGCGAAACAATCAAAACTTTTGTCATATTAATCTCCATTCCGCCGCCCTGTGTCAGCACAAATAGTAATGAAAATAAATCTCTTATCTAAAGGACAAGAAATGATAAGAGAATAGGACTACCCATGTGCGTTTTCGAGCAAAGCGAGAAAAATTTCGCACGGGGGTTTTCAATCGGGGTCGTTTAAAAAATCAACCGACTTTTTAAACGACCCATTTTTCAAGGGGATAGGAAAAAAGTTTTGATTTTTCCCTTTTCTTACGTTCCGGAGTTTTTTAACATCCCCTATAAATATATCACACCGAATAAAGCTCTCTTATTGTACTTGATATTTCATCATGCGAAAACCCCTTGCGAAGAAAATGGTTTAAAACCTTCTGCAAATCTTTTTTATCTTCGCATTTTGGGAATTTCTTCATCATAAGTCCCTTCAAATCGTATGTACACCCGTCAAGGCATTCATCTATAATATCTTCACTCACACCTTTTAAGGCAAGTTCTTTTCTTATTCTGAACTCTCCGAAACCTTTAATTTCTATTGCGTCATGTGTATAGCGGTGCGCATAGTCTCTGTCATCAATATACCCGAGTTCGATATAATAATCCACCGCTTCGGAAATAACGCCTTCCGGGAAGCCCTTCTCCGCAAGCCTTGCGGAAATTTGCTTTGCCGTACGGCGCTTTATAAGCGTAAGCTTAAGTGCTTCGCTCTTTGCTTTTTCTATTCCGTAATCATCAACATTTTTCTTTCTCACGTTAAATCAGCTCCGAAAAAATATAATTTGATATGTCGATCCCGCGTCTGGTGAGTCTGACATTTTTACCGCACCGCTGCATAAAACCTTGTTCTATAAACTTATCGGTTTTCGGATTTTTTTCATACGGTATGCCGCTTTTTAAACGCAGTCCCAACATTACGCGTTCCTTTTTCTTCTCATTTTCATCTATGTATTCGCGAAACTCTTCCGTTTCTTCTTTTTCTGTATAACCTTTTATACTGCTTATATTACAGTATCTCTCGTTTTTATAGTACGAGTGAGCCGCAGCTCCGAGTCCAATGTAAGGTTCGCCCGTCCAATATTTTGTGTTATGTCTTGACACGGCTCCGTCTTTTGCGAAATTAGATATTTCATAGTGTTCATATCCCGCATTCTCAAGCATATCGCAAAGTGTGTAATACATTTCCCTTTCCGTATCCTCGTCCGGCAGAGAAAGCTCTGCCTCATAAAAAGGCGTGCCTTTCTCGACGGAAAGCGAGTATGCGGATATATGTGAAAGTTCAAGTGCGCACATGGTATTTATTGTTTTTTTCAAACTGTTCATGGTCTGCAGCGGAATCGCCGTCATGATATCGCCCGAAATATTTTTAAAACCCGCGGCACGCGCCGCTGCAAGCGCTTTTTTATTATCGTCCGCGCTGTGGATTCTTCCCAAAAACTTCAATTCATCATCGGAAAACGACTGAAAACCGAAACTTATGCGGTTAAACCCGGCATCAAAAAGCTTTTTAAGCTTTTCCTCCGTTACCGTTTTAGGGTTTGCTTCAATCGTTATTTCCGAATCATCTGAAAATTTTATAAATCTTTTTATACCGCGCAGCATAAAAATCAAAGCATCCGCCGAGAGCGCAGATGGCGTCCCTCCGCCGAAATACAAAGTATCCGCCGTTTCACCGCTGTATTTTTCAGCCTCGCGCACAACTTTTTTTACATACGCGCCTTCAAATTTCTCCGCTCCGGATTCCGAGTAAAAACTGCAGTAAGCGCACTTTTTAACGCAGAACGGAACATGTATATATACCCCTGTCATCAGTCAAGCTTCAGCACAGACATAAACGCTTCCTGCGGCACTTCCACAGTGCCGACCTGTCTCATGCGCTTTTTGCCCTCTTTTTGTTTTTCGAGCAGCTTTTTCTTTCTTGTTATATCGCCGCCGTAACACTTTGCCAAAACGTCTTTTCTTAACGCTTTAACCGTTTCGCGCGCTATTATTTTGCCGCCTATGGCAGCCTGAATGGGAACTTCAAAAAGCTGGCGCGGAATTGCCTCTTTAAGTTTTTCGGCAATTCTTCTGCCGCGTGCATATGCTTTTGAAGAGTGCACGATAAAGCTTAAAGCGTCCACAACTTCGCCGTTTAAAAGAATATCAAGTTTTACCAGATCGCTCTTCACATATCCGCGCATTTCATAATCAAAAGACGCATATCCGCGTGTGCGCGACTTAAGCGCGTCAAAAAAGTCATAAATAATTTCATTGAGCGGCATTTCATAATGCAGAGAAGCGCGTCCTTCGTCTATATACTTCATATCTTTGTATATTCCGCGTCTGTCCTGGCAAAGCTCCATAATGCTTCCCACAAATTCTGTCGGAACCATAATATTCGCATCTACAAACGGCTCTTCCATCATCTCTATTTCCGAAGGATTCGGCATATTTGTCGGGTTGTCGATATATTCTACGCTGCCGTCTGTTTTTGTTATTCTGTATATAACTCCCGGTGCGGTTGTTACAAGATCCAAATTATACTCTCTCTCAAGTCTTTCCTGGATAATTTCCATGTGCAGAAGACCCAGAAATCCGCATCGGAAACCAAATCCCAAAGCAATTGATGTTTCGGGTTCAAACGTCAAAGAGGCATCGTTTAGCTGAAGTTTTTCCAGTGCGTCACGAAGATCACCGTATTTTGCACCGTCAGCCGGATAAATACCGCAGAAAACCATGGGATTTACTTTTTTGTAACCCTCCAAAGGCTCTGCTGCGGGTCTGTCTGTTGTCGTTACCGTATCGCCGACATTTATATCCTGAACCGTTTTTATGCTCGCCGTAATATATCCAACCTCTCCGGCGGATATTTCTTTTGACGGAACCATTTTATCGGCGCCGAGGTAACCTACCTCCACAACTTCAAATTCTTTGCCCGTTGCCATAAACCGTATTGTTTCGCCTGCGCGCAATGTTCCTTCTTTAACTCTGACGTATACTATAACACCTTTGTAGCTGTCATAATAAGAGTCAAATATAAGTGCTTTTAAAGGAGCCTTCTCGTCACCTTCCGGTGCCGGAATATTGTCAACTATATCACGCAGAACGCTTTCTATTCCGACACCCTGTTTTGCACTTATGCGTGGTGCGTCCTGCGCTTCTATGCCTATTATGTTTTCTATTTCATCTATTACAACTTCGGGACGTGCCGACGGCAAATCGATCTTGTTTATAACCGGCAGAATTTCCAGGTCATGATCAAGCGCCAGGTACGTATTTGCAAGTGTCTGCGCCTCTATGCCCTGTGCCGCGTCAACCACCAAAAGCGCACCCTCACATGCCGCAAGGCTTCTTGAAACCTCATAATTAAAGTCAACATGCCCCGGCGTGTCTATCAGATTTAAGACATACGTCTTTCCGTCACATTCGTAGTTGAGCCTTACGGCGCGCGCCTTTATTGTTATTCCGCGCTCGCGCTCCAGATCCATATTGTCCAGAAGCTGATCCTCCATCTCCCTTTGATCAACCGAACCCGTAAGCTCCAATATTCTGTCGGCAAGCGTTGACTTGCCGTGGTCTATATGTGCAATGATGCAAAAATTTCTTATAAGCGATTTATCTGTCATACGCTTCCTCCTGTTTAAATTTTTGTTACATTAATTGTGCCGGCTCTTTCGCAGAGAGCCTCAAAGCACGGTATATCTGTGCCTTCGCACACAATCTTCGCCGCCGCAAAAGATGCGGCATACCTAAGCGCAGTTTCCGTTCCGTATTTCATTCCGTAAAGGAACCCTGCAAGAAAAGTATCACCGGCGCCCACTGTACTTTTTACCGTAACTTTGGGACTTATAACTCTGTAAACTCCGTCTTTGGCGGCACACACCGCGCCTTGTCCGCCCAAAGTCAGTATAACAGTTTCCGCGCCTGCGGCACGGAGCTTTAATGCCGCTTTCAAAGCGTCGCTTTCATCTGATACCTCTGTACCGAGAATTTCCTCCGCTTCTTTCTCGTTAGGCTTTATAATATCAGGGTGCGCCTCCAAAAGGTTTTTCATAGCTTCACCCGAAGCATCCGCCACGGTACATGCGCCGTGCTTTTTCCCGATTTCAACAATATTTTTGTAAATATCCGTTTTCATGCCGTACGGCAATGAACCTCCGACATATAAAACATCGTTTTCTTCCGCGGATTTTTCCACGGTTTCATAAAGCCTTGCAAGTTCATCCCCGGAAGCGCAGGCGGCATTTTCATTAAGATCGGTATACGTGCCGTTTTTTTCATCGCATATTTTAATATTGACTCTGACGGGCGCATCGGTATGCACAAAATTGCTTTTTATTGAGCGCGACTCAAGAAACTCTTCTATAAATTCTCCGCCGCGCCCCAGAAAACCAAGCGCTTCACATTCTGCTCCGCAAAGCCCCAGTACGGCAGCAAAGTTTATTCCCTTGCCGCCGGCATTTACTTTTACGAGTCTTGCACGGTTTACGCCGTTTATGCAGAATCCGTCCGTATAATATGTTCTGTCCACAGCCGGGCTTAAATTTACGGTAGATACACGCATTACTTTAAAATATACGCACAAGCGTCTTCAATTGCCTGCTCTGCCGTCTTTTCTTCAAAGCCTTCCGCCCCGCGGACTTTATATTCGACTATTCCTTCTCCCGCTTTTTTGCCGACTGTTATGCGAAGCGGAATACCCGTAAGATCGCAGTCTTTGAATTTAACACCGGGGCGCTCGTCTCTGTCGTCTATAATTGCTTCGATGCCTTTGTCCAAAAGCTCCGCATATATCTTTTCCGCAAGTGCGGATATTGTTTCGTCCTTAACATTTACAGGAATTACGCTCACATGATAGGGTGCTATGGAAACAGGCCATATAATGCCGTTTTCATCGGAATTCTGCTCTATTGCAGCCGCTATGCAGCGGTTTATTCCTATACCGTAGCTTCCCATAATTGCAGTGCGTTCTTCTCCGCTTTCCGTCGAGAAAGAAATCCCCAAAGCCTTTGCGTATTTTGTGCCGAGTTTAAATATATGTCCTACTTCTATTCCGTGGAACGTATCTATTCTCTTTCCGCATCTGGGGCATATATCTCCGTCAACCGCAACTCTTAAGTCCGCAACCTTATCGGGCGTGAAGTCACGGCAGGGTTCAACATTTATAAAATGCTTGTCCGTTTCGTTTGCGCCTATTACCATGGCATGCATTTTCATAACTTCATGGTCGGCATATACGGGGATTTCAAGACCTATGGGACCTGCAAATCCAACCTCTGCATGAGTTATTTCGCGAACGGCAAAAGGCTCGGCAAGTTCTATATCAACACCGCCAACAAGGTTTTTGAGTTTTACTTCGTTAACCTCTCTGTCACCTCTTACCATGGCAGCAACATATTTTCCGTCAATTTTATATATAATTGTTTTCGCGAAATTGCGCGCGTCAACTCCGAGGAAGTTTACAAGCTGCTCAATAGTGTGCGCCTCGGGTGTGTCTTTTTTCTCCATCGGCTTATCGTTTTCCGCAAATTCAAACGAATCGGGAACACATTCCGCCTTTTCTTCATTGGCGGTGTATCCGCATGCTTCGCAGTGAGCTATAACATCTTCGCCCACTTCCGATTTAACCATAAATTCCTGCGACCCCGAGCCGCCCATGGCTCCGGAATCCGCATCAACCACAACATAGTCAAGTCCCATTCTGTCAAAAATGCGGCAATAAGCGTCATACATCTTTTTATACGATACATCAAGACCTTCTTCTGTCAGATCAAAGCTGTATGCGTCCTTCATGATAAACTCGCGGCTTCTCAAAACACCGAAACGCGGACGTCTCTCATCACGGTACTTTGTCTGAATCTGATAAAGCGTTAAAGGAAGCTGTTTATATGAGCGAACCGCACCTTTAACGGTTTCGGCAAATATCTCCTCATGAGTAGGTCCCAGGCAAAAATCTCTGTCGTGTCTGTCATGCAGACGGAACATTTCAGGTCCGAAAACATCCCATCTTCCGGACGCCATATACGCTTCAGCCGGGAGCAGAGCACTCATCAAAAGCTCATTGGCGCCGGCTCTGTCCATCTCTTCGCGCACAATGTTTTCAACCTTTTTAAGCGCGCGCAGACCCATGGGCATATACGAATATACTCCTGCAGCAAGCTTTCTTATAAGACCCGCGCGAAGCATAAGTCTGTGTGAAAGAATTTCCGCTTCCGCGGGAGTCTCCCTCAGTGTGGGCATTAAAAGTCCCGATAATCTCATATAATATCACTTTCCTTCCAAATTTTTTTATCCTGACGAATCTGAGCCGAAAGCTCAGTTGTATTTTTAAATTTTATTTCATCTCTTATTTTTTCAAGAAAAACAACATCTATTGTCTCTCCGTATATATCTTTGTCAAAATCAAAAATATTTGTTTCCGTTCTGCATTCGGCATTTTCAACCGTGGGATTTGTTCCGACGTTTGTTATGCTTTTGAAAGCTTTGCCGCAAACATACGTTTTTGTCTTATACACTCCGCTTGAAGGAAGCAGTATAAAAGGCTCGGGCGTAACATTTGCCGTTTTAAACCCAATTTTTCCCCCCAGTGCCTTGCCATGTTCCACCGCGCCGCGAACCGTATATTCATGTCCCAAAAGCGCGTTGGCGGTTTTGATATCTCCTTTTAAAAGAGCTGCGCGCACCGCACTGCTGCTTATACTTCCGCCGCCGAATTTTTCTTCCGGCATTATATAAACCTCTGTGCCGTACTTTTCCCCGAGTCTGCGCAAAACTTCCGCATTCCCCCCGGCGCCTTTCCCGAATGTATAGTTAAAACCTGCCGCAACAAATTTTGCATTAAAGCGTTTGCACAGAATATTCACGAAAAAATCCTCTGCCGAAAGACCCAAAACCTCCGGTGCGGTTTTTTCAAAAAAAACCTCATCCGCACCGAGTTTTTTTATAATCTCGCTTTTCTGCCCGTTAGTCATTATCTGTTTAACGCTTTTTCCGAAAAGAATTTTTGACGGATGTTCTTCAAATGTATAAACAATGCTTTTTAAATTATTATTCTTTGCCGATGCAACCGTTTTTTTTATGAGTTTGGCATGCGCTTTATGAACACCGTCAAAATTACCGAGCGCTACCGCACTGTATGTCATTAAACCGCATCCCTTTTCAATAAAAATTTTTGACGGACTTTAAAAACTTTTCGCCGTCCTCCGTTATCCCCTCGGAAATACAAAGAAATTCTCCGTTTTCCGCATAAAGGCGGTATCTTTTTCCTTCTTCGCGCGGATTTTTTATTTTTGCGCCGTTTCTGACTTTTCTTTCTTCCTCGGCGTTTAAGTCATATCTTTCATAAGCCCGGAAAAGTTCGTCTGTCGGAATTATCATTTCCTCGGAAATTTCTGAAAGAGGCACGGAATTTTCTTTTGTAAACATTCCGCTTCTGGTTCTTTCAAGCGCACTCATATGCGCCATGCAGCCGGCGCGCCTTCCAATATCCTCGCAAAGCGTTCTTATGTATGTGCCTTTTGAGCATCTCACGCAGATTTCGGCTTCATCTTCGGAAAAAGACAAAAGCTTTATGGAAAAAACAGTGATTTTCCTGCTTTTTCTTTCCACCGTAACCCCTCGGCGCGCAAGTTTGTAAAGCCGCTCGCCGCCGTGATGTACGGCAGAATACATCGGCGGAATCTGCTCCGTCTCTCCCTCAAATTCCTTTAAAACATCTTCAAACGTCTTTATGTCCGTTCTGTTCTGCGTTGTATTTGTAACACTTCCGGTGCTGTCCTGTGTGTCTGTTTCGCTTCCGAAAGTAAGTTTTGCTATATATTCTTTGTCCGCCGCCACAATAAGCTCCGCCGCCCTTGTGGCTTTTCCCACGCACACCGGCAGTACGCCGCACGCCATAGGGTCAAGCGTCCCGGTGTGACCTATTCTTTTTATGCCGAGCGCGCGCCTTACTTTGTATATCACATCGTGGCTTGACATGCCGCCCGGCTTATACACGTTAATTATTCCGTTCATATGAATGTATTTCCTCAATAACCGCGTTCAAAGCTTCGTCCATCGTGCATGAAAGCGTTGCTCCCGCGGCACGTTCATGACCGCCTCCGCCGAAAGCACGGCACACCTCCGCTGCCGAAACTTTGCCGTTTGTTCTCATGGACACGCGGATTTTTTCGTCCTTTTCCTTGAGCGTTACGGAAGTTTCCACCCCTGCAACCGTACGCAATACGGAAGAAATTCCTCCCATTTCTCCGTCGCTTGCACCGCATTTTTCAATCATTTCTTTTGTTATGCAGGCTATAAGCGTTCTTCCGCCGTCAAAACTTACCGCAGAATCCACTGCCGCCGACTCTATCTTAAGCTGACTGAGCGTCTTTGTCTCAAGAAGTTTTTCGCACAGCTTTGCCGCGGGAACTCCGAGTTTTAAAAGCTCCGCTGCTTTAAACAAAGTATCTGCACTTGTATTCGAATATCGGAAACCTCCGGTATCCGTCAGCATCCCGCCGTATATAAACTCTGCCGCGCGCATGTCGGGACAAATTCCGTTTTCGCGGAAAATGTCAAACACAATTTCGCATGTTGACGAGCTGTGCGGCTTTATAATATTTATATCTCCGAATCCTTCGTTTGTAACATGATGGTCTATAACGGCAGTGTGCGCTGCCTTATCAAAAAATCTCTTTCTTTCGCCTGTTCTTTCAGCGTCTCCGCAATCCGCCGCTATAACGGTATCGTATTTCTTTGTACATTCGCCGCTTTTTAAAAGCGGAACGTTCAAAAATTTGAGATTTACGGGTATATCGTCATCGAATATAATGTCCGCCCGCTTGCCGAAGGATTTTGCAAATTCCGCCAGAGCCGCCGACGAACAAAGTGCGTCTCCGTCTATGCTGTCGTGCGGGAGAATTGCAATGTTACGCGCATTTTCGAAAAGCAATTTAAGACTGCTCATCATGTATTACTCCCTTTAAAATTTCATTAATATGCGCTCCGTGTTCAATGGAATCGTCAAGCACAAATGAAAATTCCGGCGTCTGGCGAAGATTTAAACGTTTTCCTATTTCGCGTCTCACAAAACCCGCTCCGGACTTTATGCCCTCCATGGTTTTTGCTTTTTGCTCATAGCTTCCCAAAACGCTTATAAAGGCTTTCGCAAAGCGAAGATCTTTCGTAACATTTACCGCCACAACACTTACAACTCCCGAGATACGCGGATCTTTAAGTTCGCGTATCACGGCGCCAAGTTCTCTTTTTACTTCTTCGTCTATTCTGCCGCTTCTGTGGGAAGGCATATTACCGCCGCCTTTCTTATTATCTCTCTACTTCTTCAAGAATCCAGCATTCTATAATGTCGCCTTCTTTAATATCGTTAAAACGTTCAAGTCCTATACCGCACTCATAACCCTGTGCAACTTCTTTAACGTCATCTTTAAATCTCTTAAGTGATGCCAGCGCTCCTTCATATACCACAATACCGTCTCTTACAACACGAACGGACGCATTTCTCTGAACCTTACCGTCCTGAACATAACAGCCGGCAATCGTTCCCACGCCGCTTACTCTGAATGTAGAGCGAACTTCGGCATGGCCCAAAACTGTTTCCTTGTAAGTCGGAGCAAGCATACCTTTCATTGCCGCTTCAATTTCTTCTATTGCGTCATAAATGATTCTGTACATTCTCATGTCAACCTTATGCATCTCCGCCGCAGCTCTCGCGCCGCCGTCGGGACGTACGTTAAAGCCGACAATAATTGCGTTTGAAGCCGTTGCAAGCATAACGTCGGATTCCGTTACGGCGCCTACCGCACCGTGTATAACTCTTACTCTCACTTCATCGTTTGAAAGCTTCTCGAGCGACTGACGTACCGCTTCAACCGAGCCCATAACGTCCGCTTTAACAATTATATTGAGATCTTTTACTTCGCCCTCTTTAATCTGGCTGAACAAATCATCAAGAGTAACAACGCTGGATTTTTTCTGCATTTCGTCTTTAATCTTCTGTTTTCTCTGCTCAACCACGCTCTTTGCCATCTTTTCGTCCTTAACCGCATAGAAAAGATCGCCGCCGTCCGGCACATCGGAAAGACCCGTGATTTCAACAGGCACGGAAGGGCCTGCCTCGCGCACTCTTGCGCCGCCGTCATTTATCATTGCGCGCACTCTGCCGACAGATGTTCCGGCAACAATTGTGTCTCCTATGTGCAGCGTACCGGTCTGAACAAGTACGGTTGCAACAGGACCGCGTCCACGGTCAAGCTTAGCTTCGATAACGGTTCCGCGTGCCATTCGTTTCGGGTTGGCACGCAGCTCTTTCATCTCGGAAACAAGAATAATCATTTCCAGAAGTCCGTCAATATTAACGCGGTTTTTCGCCGAAACTTTTACACAAACCGTATCGCCGCCCCATTCCTCGGGGATAAGATTGTATTCTGTAAGTTCCTGCATAACCCTGTCAACATTTGCGTTTTCTTTATCAATCTTGTTGATTGCAATAATAATGCTTACACCTGCCGCCTTTGCGTGGTTTATAGCTTCTATTGTCTGAGGCATTATGCCGTCGTCCGCCGCAACAACAATTACCGCAACGTCCGTCACCTGCGCACCTCTTGCGCGCATAGCCGTGAAAGCTTCATGTCCCGGTGTATCAAGGAATGTAATTTTCTTGTCGTTTATCGGAACGCAGTATGCACCTATGTGCTGTGTGATACCGCCTGCCTCCGTGTCCGTCACGTGCGAGGAACGTATCGCGTCAAGAAGCGAAGTTTTGCCGTGGTCAACGTGACCCATAACAACAACAATCGGGTATCTTTCCACAAGGTCTTCCTCTTTGTCTTCTTCCTCGGCAAAAAGAATATCCTCGTCCGTTACGATAATTTCTTTTTCAACAATAAGATTTAAATCTTCGCCTATAAGCTGCGCCGTGTCAAAGTCTATCGTCTGGCTGACAGACGCCATTATTCCGAGTTCCATAAGCTTTTTGATAACTTCCGTTGCGGAAAGTTTTGCTTTTTCCGCAAATTCTCCGACAGTCACTTCATCCGGAATTACAACTTTAACTTTCTCTTTTTTCTTGGGTTTCGGCGCCGCCGTCTCCTTATTGTTTGTCTGTTTTTGTTTGTTTTTATTCTTTTTCTTTATTTTCTGCTTGCCGCCGACGCCGTTTTTCTGCATCTCATCGGTAAGCTTTTCTTCAATCTCCTCGGTTTTCGCCATTTTTTCAAGGTCCACAACGTCCGAGCGTGTGTCCACATAGCGGCTCTTCGGAGCTTTGATTTCCGTATCCTGAGGCTCTTCCTCCACAGGTTCTTCCTTTGCTTTTTTCGGTTCTTTAACTTCTTCCTTCTTTTCTTTTTCCGCTTTTTTAAGGAATTCGCCTATATCTGAACCGTCGTCAAATTTATGCGTATAGTAGTCAAATATAATATCCATGTCCGCGGGTGTAAGAGCGCTCATGTGGTTTTTCTCGCCCATGCCGTATTTTTTGAGCACTTCCATAAGCTCTTTGTTATCAACACCCAGCTCTTTAGCTACCGAATGTATTCTCGGTTTATTTGTTTTCGCCGCAGCCATACCGCAACCTCATCCTTTCTTTTTTGCGAAAAGCAATCGCAAATTTATTTATTAATCAGATTTATAATTGCTTTCGCAAAATTTATGTCACTGATGCCCAATACCGATATTCCGCTTTTGCCGAGCTTTTTTCCGAGTTCTTCGCAGCCTGCTTCAACCTCAAAAAGCGGCGTTTCAAAGCTTGCGCATTTGTTGCGCATAAGCTTTTTTGTCCTGTCGGAGGCGTCCGCCGCCAAAATAACGGCTTTTGCTTTTCCCGAGCGCACGGCGTTAACCGCCGCATCGCTTCCGTATATTAATTTGCCCGCCCGTCTCGCAAGCCCGAGCATGCCGAATATCTTTTCCATATAATTCTCCGTCCGCTTCCAAGCATCACATGACCGTTAAAGAAGATTCAGAAGTTTTTCATAAATCCCCCTGTCCGTCTCCGATTTGAAGGCGCGGGACAAAGCGTTTCTTTTTTCCGCATTTTTTATGCAATCTTCTTTTCTGCATATATATGCCCCCCTGCCGTCCGCCGTGCCGGAAATATCGTAAAAAGCGGCATCGTCCGCGGGTTTTACAATCCTGAAAAGCTCTTCCTTTTCCTTCATTTCTCTGCACGCAACGCACATACGAAGCGGTTTATGTTTCTCCGTTTTCATGATTATTTGTCACTCTTTATGTCTATCTTCCAGCCGGTAAGCTTTGCGGCAAGACGCGCGTTCTGACCTTCTTTGCCGATTGCAAGCGACAGCTGGAAATCAGGCACAACAACCTCTGCAGATTTTTCTTCTTCGTTTATCGTAACCGAAAGAACTTTCGCCGGGCTTAAGCTTTCCGTTATATACTCAACCGGATCCTCGTGGTATTTTACAATATCGATTTTCTCGTTTCCGAGGCTCTTTAAAACATTTGCAACTCTCGCTCCCTTCTGTCCCACGCAGGAACCCACGGGATCAATCTTGGGATTATCCGAATATACTGCAATTTTGCTTCTTGAACCCGCTTCTCTCGCAACGCTCTTTATCTCCACCGTGCCGTCGCCGATTTCCGGAACCTCTCTCTCAAAAAGGCGGCGCACCAAACCGGGGTGCGTGCGCGATACAAGAATCTGAAGTCCTCTTGTGGTGTTTTTAACTTCAAGCACAAATACCAGAATTTTGTCGCCGTTTTTGTATACTTCGCCCGGGATCTGTTCGTGCGGCGGCATAAGAGTTTCGGTTTTTCCTATCTGCAGGAGAAGACCTCTTTTTTCGGGTTTTTGCACAGTAGCTGTAACAATATCGTTTTCCTTCTCGGAAAATTCCTCGTAAGCTTTGTTTCTTTCAGCCTCTCTGATGTACTGAACCATCATCTGCTTTGCGTTCTGAGCCGCAATTCTTCCGAAATCCTTCGGCGTTGTTTCAATGTCCAGAACATCTCCGACCTTTGCCGTGGGTTTAATTGTCTGTGCTTCGTCAAGGCTTATCTCATAGTCGTAATCCTCCGCTTCTTCAACAACGGTTCTTTTTTCGTGCACCGTTATCTTGCCGTCATCGTCTATTACAACAAATACGTTCTCGCCCGCGCCGTAGTATTTTTTATACGCGGTTACAAGCGGAGCCTTCAATGCCTCAAGCAAATCCTCCTTTTTGATATTCTTTTCCTTTTCCAGCAGCTCCAGCGCTGTCATAAGCTCGTTATTAGCCACTTTTTAAATCACTCCTGTCCAAAATCGAAAAGCGTTTTAACCAAAGACGCTTCGCTCTTTTTTATATTGTATTCTTTTTCCGTTCCGTCTTCCGAAAGGGTCAAAATTCCATTTTCAAAAGCCTTTAAAGTTCCCGTAAGCTGCTTTTTGCCGTCAAGCGCCGCAAAAAGTTTCACGCAAACCTTCTCGCCCAAAGCGCCTTTAAAATGCCCGTCTTTTGAAAGCACGCGCTCGATGCCCGGCGATGAAACCTCGAGATAGTATGCCGCGTCTATAATATCGGCATCATCCAAAGCCGCGCTCAAAGGCCTGCTGACCTTTTCGCAGTCATCTATCGTAGTGCCTTCTTTCCCTTCAATGTACACTCTTAAAAACCAGTTGGAGCCTTCCTTTTTATACTCCACATCGTAAATTGACACACCTGCCGCTTCCGCGATAGGCTCTGCGATTTTCAAAACCGCGTCTTCTGTCTTAGACACCGCGCATACTCCTTTCCAAACAACGCACAAGAGCGGACCTTTACGGCCCGCTCTCTCTGATGCTTTTTTTATTATACACTATTTTTTACATAATTGCAAGCGCTTTTTCAAAAAAAATCCAAGTTTTAGAAATTTTTTTGTATCGGATTGTGATTTTTTATGATTTGAATCCTTTTCCGCTTTCAATAATGTACCGTAGGGGCGGCTCTGTGTGGCCGCCCGTTTGTGTTCCGCACCCAATATCGTACAACATGTAGGGTAGATTCACGAATCTGCCGTTCGCCCTTCGCACAAAAAAATTTTTACGCACATACGTTGATTTTTGCACATCATAAATATTTCCGCGCACTGTTGTTTGTTAATACCACGCGGACAATTCGTGAATTGTCCCTACGCGGTCGCTCGCACGGCTCGCTCCTGAAACGACAACCTCGCGGTTATTAATTATGCATTTTACCTTTCAACAACCTCTGCCTTTGCGCACGGCGTCAAATTGTCTGCGTCCCACGCCATAACCTTTATGCTTGTGTATTCCGTGTTTGTTGTAAACTCTATTGCGCCGCCCCGATACGTGGCAACCTTTGTTCCGACAAATTTGTCTCCGTTATACAGCGCAACCGCTATTTTCGTGCCGGTTTCCACATCTGTCGGCACAACTCTTATATTTTTACCGTTATTTGAAATTGACGTTGATGTTCCTTTATAGTCTGCCTGTGTAACTGTTAAAGTACCACCATAGGAGTAACAATATGTATTTTTTATATAATATACCTCTCCTGCGGCAAGGCTGAATGTTATACTGTTGCTGCCTGATGCCAGCAAAGCTTTATTACTGTTATATAAGTATAAGCCATCGTCGCTGGTGGATTTAAAAATATACTCTCCTGTTTTTTCGGGAATAAACGTCCAATATTTATTATCTATATTTTTATTTATCGTACTGCTCCCGTTTTCGGGGAGATAAACGGCGCTTTCAAAGCTTCCCCCGGTTCTGTCCGCCAATTTGGCATAAAGCGTTGTTTTGTCGCTGTAATACGGAAATTTTACAGGAACTCCGGAAAACACCGGGTTATCATACCAGCCCGTCACATATTTTTTTCTGTCCAAAGTTTCTGTATTAGGCGCACCGGCAATATAGTAAGCTGTAACGGGAGACAATGTTTTTTCGCAGTTTGTTACAAAGTTATATGTTTTTTCTTTCGGGTCGCAAATTATTTCTGCATTGTTTAAAGCGTCATTTCCTTTGTATATAAGCATTTCGTTGTCCCAAAAGTCACGGCTGCCTTTGAAGAAGACATATTTTATGTTTTCACAGCCGCTGAAAGCATACCGACCTATGCTCGTTACGCTGTCGGGTATTATTACATCCGTAAGACTGGTACAATAGCTAAACGTAGAATCACCTATGCTCGTTACGCTGTCGGGTATCGTTATGCTCGCAAGGCTTGTACAATAGCTAAACGCAGAATCATCTATGCGCGTTACGCTGTCGGGTATTGTTACGCTCATAATGCTGCTGCAGCCGCCAAACGCATACTTACCTATGCTTGTCACGCTGTCGGGTATTGTTACTTTCGCAAGATTTTTGCAATCGCTAAACGCACCCCAACCTATGCGCGTCACGCTGTCGGGTATTGTTACGCTCATAATGCTGCTGTGGCTAAACACAAAAGCACCTATGCTTGTCACACCGTCCGGTATAACAAGATTTTTTACCGGCTCTCCGTTTAAATACAGATCGTATGTGGTGTACTCGAAGCAATCTCCAATACTTATTTTACACCAAGCCGCTAAGTCTGTTATGTCTACTCTGTTAAGGCTTCGGCAATAGCTAAACGCATCCCAACCTATGCTCGTCACACTGTCGGGTATTGTTACGCTTGTAAGGCTGCTGCAGCCGCTAAACGCACTCACACCTATGCTCGTCACGCTGTCGGGTATTGTTACTTTCGCAAGATTTTTGCAATCGTCAAACGCATTCCCACCTATGCTCGTCACGCTGTCGGGTATCGTTATGCTCGTAAGACCGGTGCAACCGCTAAACGCACCCCAACCTATGCTCGTCACACTGTCGGGTATCGTTATGCTCGTAAGACTGGTGCAGAATCTAAACGTACAATCACCTATGCTTGTCACTCCATCCGGTATTTCAAGGTTTGCTATCAATTCTCCGTTTAAATACAGGTTGTGTGCATAATATAACGGATTGGAAGTAGCATATTCAAAATCTATTTTACACCAAGCCGCTATGTCCGTTATATCCACTCTGTTAAGGTTTTTGCAACTGTAAAACGCATCTTCACCTATGTTCGTTACGCTGTCGGGTATCGTTATGCTCGCAAGGCTTGTACAATCTCTAAACGCAGAATCTGCTATAAGCTTTGTGTCTTTCTTGATGTTACACTCTGTTATCGAAGTTTTTGCACTTAAAAGATACTTGCCGCAATACAAAACGCCGTTCTCCCAATTTGCTTCGTTATTATAAAATTGAGTTTCCAAAAAAGCAGCATTACCTATGCTTGTCACACTGTCGGGTATTGTTACACTCGTAAGGTTGCTGCAATCGCTAAACGCATAATTCCCTATGCTTGTCACACTGTCGGGTATTATTATGCTCGCAAGACTGGTACAATTTCTAAACGCAGAATCACCTATGCTCGTTACAACTTTTCCGTCAATTTCAGACGGAATTACAACATCGGCTGTGGATTTATAATAACGGGTAATTGTTATTGTATTGCCCGACACCTTATAGGTCAAATTACCGTATGTATCCGCCGAAGCATTAACCGCGCCGACGGCGGCAAGGCACAGAAACAATATAAAAAAAGCCGAAAAAATTTTTGTTTTCATCTTTTTCCTCCATGTTTTATTAATACTAAAAGGGTTAAAGCGTTTGCGGCAGAAAATTTTTGTATTAAAGTTTTGTTAAATGATAAATTGTAAAGCCCGCGTTTTTTGCGTCTTTTACGAATCTGTCGAATTTTTCGCCGCGAATGTTTTCGGGTGAATAGTCCGAAAGACCTTCAATTCCGTTTTTTGCCGAAAAATCAACAATTTTTTCAACCAGATTATTTGTATGCGATATTTTCTTTAATTCCCCGCCGTTATACTGGTAAGCGTACAGAGAAGTCATTGTGTTTTCATTTTCTGTAGACATAACCTCAGCTCCTTTTGTATAGTTTTTACAATTCTGCCGCAATTGCTTTGTTCCACATAATGATGATTATGTGGAACAAAATCATAAAAAGATTTTTAACTTTCGTTCCAATTATACTCCCGAACGGAAATGAAGTCAAGCCTTTATACAAATTTTTGCAAAATATTCTCTGTAAAGTTAAAAAAACGCATGGTAAACAGACCGATTTAGCTTTAAAAATTTAACCGGTCTTGTTTTTGTGCCTTAAAATAATTTTATGTATTTCTTTTTAAATCTTTATTCGGCCTAAGTTCCACATAATCATCATTATGTGGCTTTTTTATTCAGCACCTTAAAAGTCCGAGCTTTTGCAGCAGTTTTCTATGCTCTGCGCCGCTTTCCATGGTATAAATGCGGGTGGTTTCTATGTTGGAGTGCCCCGGAATATCGGCAAGTCTCACAATATCCTTTTGCAGCGAATAACAGCCGTTCGTATTCGGGTTTTGATAATTCCTTTGACTTATCGGAAAATATGCGTCTTTGAATTTTTAATGTTTTCACTTTCAAATCGTACCACCCCATAAACACAAAAAACGCGTTTACGGAGGACAGCATTGAATTTACGCTTTTCACGGCATACCTTTCGCACAGCTCTTTTTTGTATTTTACAAGGGCGGATTTATCAACATTTCCGCCTTGCAGCATGCCGCGGAAAAAGCGGACGTCACGCATGTATTTTTCAATCGTGTTGCCGCTGCGCTCCTCGGCATATAAATACTCTTCGAATTTTTTTATGTTTTCATCGGTAACGGTTCTCATAACAGACTTCCTTTCCGGTTTTTATACATATATTATACCCGAATGAAAGCAATTGACACATAAAAAGCCCGTTTTGTGCTCCGCTCCCAATAATGTACAGCGTGTAGGGGCGACCCTGTGTGGTCGCCCGTTTTGTGCTCCGCAACACCATGCGGACAATTCGTGAATTGTCCCTACGCGTCGGAACGTACTTCGCGGCACTCCCACCTTTCCGCGGTTATTAACGTTTAATTCTGCAATCAAGCGGAAACTTTTGATTTAAAAGTTTACCGTCCGACACAAAAAAAGAGCAGCTCCGTTTATGGAACTGCTCCTGAAAAATCTAAATATTTTAAATATTAGTTAAGTATTGCAAGCTCTGTTTCTTTATCAAACAGATGAATCTTATTACCGTCGAGAGCAACCTTAATCTTGTCGCCCATCTTGGTCTGAGTTCTCGGGTTAACGCGTGCAACCATCTTCTTACCGTCAACATCAAGGTAGAGATATGTTTCAGCGCCCATCATTTCTGTAATCTCAACGTCTGCACCGATTACACTGTCGGGAGAAGCTGTGATATAAGCCTCATCATCGTACATATCTTCGGGACGGATACCCATGATAACCGTTTTGCCGACATAAGATTTATCAAGCTTTGCAGCTTTTCCGGCAGGAAGAAGAACTTTTTCTTTGCCGAATTTGAGAGCGAGCGTATCGCCTTCCGCAACAACGTCCGCGTCAACAAAGTTCATCTGCGGAGAACCGATAAAGCCTGCAACGAATACGTTTGTGGGATTATCGTAAAGTTCCTGCGGGCTTGCAACCTGCTGAACAATACCGTCTTTCATAACAACGATACGGGAAGCCATTGTCATAGCCTCTGTCTGATCATGCGTAACGTAAATAAAAGTTGTCTGAAGTTTGTTATGAAGCTTTCCGATTTCCGTTCTCATCTGAACACGAAGCTTTGCGTCAAGGTTTGAAAGCGGCTCATCCATAAGGAAAACCTTGGGGTCACGCACAA
>ENA-OUQH01000387-OUQH01000387.1-human-gut-metagenome-genome-assembly--contig:-NODE-387-length-33240-cov-9.471719_pt1 | contig 33240 bp, 34 predicted proteins | sample MGYA00237948_ERZ548828 | MGnify/ENA primary metagenome ERZ548828 (study PRJEB26490, sample SAMN05194711) | human gut metagenome | biome: terrestrial biome; feature: human-associated habitat; material...
GGACGAGACAATTGACGAGCTTGTGGCAACTCTGCAGAAACTGATGAAGTAACTGCAGCAACCGGATAAACACAAAAATGAAGAATTTACATTTCATAAGGAGGTACCATAATGGAACAATATAACGTCACCGGCATGAGCTGCGCTGCCTGCTCAGCCCGTGTAGAAAAGGCTGTATCAAAAGTTCCGGGAGTCACATCCTGTTCCGTCAGCCTTCTGACAAATTCTATGGGGGTGGAAGGAACTGCCTCATCCCACGATATCATCACTGCCGTACAGCAGGCAGGCTACGGCGCCTCACTCAAAGGATCCAACAAAGAACAGGTTTCCATGTCCGAGGCTGAAGAAGCACTCGAAGACCACGAGACACCGGTTCTCAAACGCCGACTGATCGCCTCGACAGGTTTTCTCATTGTCCTCATGTATTTCTCCATGGGACACATGATGTGGGGCTGGCCGCTGCCCGCGTTCTACACGGACAACCATGTGGCGATGGGCCTGACCCAGCTGCTTTTAACGGTCGCCGTCATGGTCATCAACCAGAAATTCTTCATCAGCGGCTTCCAGAGCCTGTGGCGCCGCGCGCCGAACATGGATACGCTTGTCGCTCTCGGCGCGACGGCAGCCTTCGGCTACAGCACCTACGCCCTCTTCGCCATGACCGGCGCACAGGTGCGCGGCGACACGGAGGCCGTGATGGCCTACATGATGGACTTCTACTTCGAGTCCGCCGCCATGATCCTCACGCTCATCACCGTCGGCAAGATGCTCGAGGCCCGCTCCAAGGGCCGCACGACCGACGCGCTCAAGGGCCTGATGAAGCTCGCGCCGCAGACCGCGACGGTCGAACGCGACGGTAGGGAGCTTGAGGTCCCCATCGAGCAGGTGCAGAAGGACGACATCTTCGTGGTCCGCCCCGGTGAAAGCATTCCCGTGGACGGCGTGGTGCTTGACGGCGCAAGCGCCGTCAACGAGGCGGCGCTGACGGGCGAGAGCCTGCCGGTGGACAAGGCCGCGGGCGACACGGTCTCCGCCGCAACGGTCAACCAGTCCGGCTTCCTGCGCTGCCGCGCCACGCGCGTCGGCGAGGACACCACGCTTTCGCAGATCATTCAGATGGTCAGCGACGCCGCCGCCACCAAGGCCCCCATCGCCAAGATCGCCGATAAGGTCTCCGGCGTGTTCGTTCCGGCGGTGATTTCCATTGCCGCCGTGACCACGGCGGTGTGGCTGCTGCTGGGCCACCCGGTAGGCTACGCCCTGGCCCGGGGCATCTCCGTTCTGGTCATCAGCTGCCCCTGCGCCCTGGGCCTGGCCACTCCTGTGGCCATTATGGTGGGCAGCGGCCTGGGCGCCAAAAACGGCATCCTGTTCAAGACTGCCGCTTCCCTGGAGGAAACGGGCCGGGTGCAGATTGTGGCTCTGGACAAAACCGGCACCATCACCAGCGGTCAGCCCCGGGTGACGGATATCCTTCCGGCGGAGGGCGTCACGGAGCAGGAGCTGCTGACAAATGCCCTGGCCCTGGAGCAGAAGAGCGAGCATCCCCTGGCCCGGGCTGTACTGGACCGGGCGGAGGGCCTGACGGCCCCGGAGGTATCGGATTTTCAGGCTCTGCCCGGCAACGGGCTGACGGCCAGGCTGGCGGGCCGGACCCTGTGGGGCGGCAGCGCCGCCTATACGGCGGAAAAGGCCGCCGTTTCCCCGGAGCTGCAGGCCCGGACGGAGGAGCTGGCCCGGCAGGGGAAAACGCCCCTGTTCTTCGGGCTGGATGACCGGCTGCTGGGCATCATCGCCGTGGCGGATGTCATCAAGGCGGACAGCCCACAGGCAGTCCGGGAGCTTCGGAATATGGGCATCCATGTGGTGATGCTCACCGGCGACAACGAGCACACCGCCCGGGCCATCGGGGCCCAGGCCGGGGTGGATCAGGTCATCGCCGGGGTGCTGCCGGAGGGCAAGGAGGCCGCCATCCGCCGCCTGATGCAGCGGGGCAAGGTGGCCATGGTGGGCGACGGCATCAACGATGCACCGGCCCTGACCCGGGCCGACACCGGCATCGCCATCGGCGCGGGAGCCGATGTGGCCATCGACGCGGCGGACGTGGTGCTGATGAACAGCAGCCTGCCGGACGTGCCAGCCGCCATCCGGCTCAGCCGGGCCACCCTGCGGAACATCCACGAGAACCTGTTCTGGGCATTTTTCTACAATGCCATCGGCATACCCCTGGCCGCCGGGGTGTTCATCCCCCTGGGGCTGACGCTGAATCCTATGTTCGGCGCGGCAGCCATGAGCCTTTCCAGCTTCTGCGTGGTGTCCAACGCCCTGCGGCTGAATCTATTCAAGCTCCGGGATAACCGGCACGATCATAAGAGAACCAATCATCTGAACAACGAGATCAAGGAGGAACAAGCTATGGAAAAGACACTGGAGATCAAGGGCATGATGTGCCCCCACTGCGAGGCCACCGTTCGCACCGCCCTGGAGGCTCTGCCCCAGGTTCAGGAGGCTCAGGTGAGCCACCAGACCGGCACCGCTGTGGTGACCCTCACCGGCCCGGTGGAGGACGACATCCTGCGCCGCACCGTGGAGGACAAGGGCTACACTGTCACCGCCATCCGGTAAACGGACAAAATAAATGCACGGCCGCGGCCGTGCATTTATTTTTTTCTTTTGCCAGTCAGCACTGGATCAGACGGATCACCGCTTGTCGCGGTCGTAGGACACCACCACACGGCGGTTGGGCTCCGAGCCAATAGAGTAGGTATTGACACCGGGGACATCCTGCAGGGCGGCGTGGATCACATGGCGCTCATAGGCATTCATGGGCTCCAGAGTGACGCTGCGGCGATACCTGGTGACCTTGGCAGCCACCTTGCGGGCCAGAGACTCCAGGCTCTGTTCCCGCTTGGCCCGGTAATTCTCGGCATCCACATGGACGCGGATGCGCTTTTCCCGGCCGGAATTGACGGCGTAGTTGGTCAGCTGCTGGATAGCGTCCAGGGTCTCGCCCCGGCGGCCAATCAGCTGGCCCAGCTTCTGTCCCTCCAGCACCACACTGTAGCGGCCCTTTTCCGTCTCCGTGACCTGCACCTGGGCAGGGCTGTCCATATGCTCCAGCAGGCCCGTCAGGAACTCGGTAATGCGCCGGGCGTTGTCGTCCAGGACAGACTGCTCCGGGGCGGCAGCGGGGGCCTGGGCAGCCTTGGGAGGCTCAGGAGCCTTGACGGGAGCCTTGGGAGGCTCCGGCTTCCTGGTCTTGGGCTGCTCCGGCTTGGGCTGGGGTCTGGGCTCCGGCTTCTTTTCCGGCTGGACCGGCGCGGCGGGAGCCTCCGGCTCCTCCTGGCCATAGGTCACGCGGACCCGGGCAGGGCTGCTGCCAATGCCCAGAAAACCGCTTTTGGCCCGCTCCAGAATCTCAACGGACACGTCGTCGCGGTCCATATGCAGCTGTTCCAGCGCTTTGCGGATGGCCTCGTCCTCGGTCTTGCCCGTTACGTCGATATAACTCATAGACAAAACTCCTTAGTCATCATTGTAATGGCTTTCGTTGTAGGCCCGGCCCCGTGCATAGGGACGCTGGCCCACGCGGCCACTTTCGTTGGTGCCGGGATTCTTTTTCTTCTCGCCAGAGGACTGCTTTTTCTTGCCCTGCTGGTTATTCTGCTTCTTGCCGCCGTTGTAGGAAGCCTGCTGCTGTGCCATCAGCTCCTTCTGCTTCTGGTACTTGGCATAGCGCTTTTCACGGGCGGCCTTTTCCTTCTCGGTCTCCTCGCGGTCCAGCTTCTTGTTGAAATACTTATTCAGGGTCAGCTCCTGGATCAGGGAGAAGGCGGAGTTGGCAATCCAGTATACGCACAGAGCGGAGGGCAGAATATAGCCCATCCACAGGCTCATCAGGGGCATCAAGTACATCATGGTCTTGGCGGACCCGTTGGGGGTAGAACCATTGGTGCGCATGGTGATGAGACTCATGGCGAACTGGATGCCGGCGGAAATGATGGGCAGCAGCAGCGCGCCCCAGACGGGCCAGCCGCCGCCGGGGAACTGGCTGAACAGAGAGGACGGCTGAGCCGCCAGGTCAATGTGCAGGAAGTTGTAGTTCAGGTCGATGAGGCCGTCGAACTTCCCGGCGAAATCCGCCCAGTGCTCGTGGATGAACTTGGCCAGATAAATCTGCTCATACGCCTGACTGCCCTCGGCCGCAGTGAAGCCCAGGGTGCCGGCCAGGGTGGTGATCTCCGCGATCACCGACTCGGACAGGCTCATAAAATACCGCAGAGGCACACGGATGATATAGTACAGGGCGATCAGGATGGGGAAGGGGATCATGGACCACAGGCAGCCGGACATGGGGTTGATGCCCTCTTTCATGTACAGCTCCTGCATGGCCTCCTGCTGACGCTGCTGGTTGTTGGCGTAGCGGGTCTGGATATCCTTGATCTTGCCCTGCATGCGGTTCATGCGCAGCATGCTCTTCTTGCTCTTGAGCTGGAAGGGCAGCAGCACCAGCTTCACCACCAGGGTGAACAGGATCAGAGCCACGCCATAGGACCCGGTCCAGCTGTAGAACAGCCGGGTCAGGAAGGCAAAGGGCACACAGATATAGTATCCGAGCTTTGCAAACATGGGATAGTTTCCTCCGTATTTTGTTGGGTGGGAAAAACGGGGTTTTCAGAGAACGGGATCATACCCGCCTTTGTGGAAGGGATTGCATCGCAGAAGGCGCCGCAGCGCCAGAAAGCCGCCCCGCAGAGGGCCGTATTTCTCCACCGCCTGCAGTGCGTATTCCGAGCAGGTGGGGATATAGCGGCAGCGAGGCGGAAAAAGGGGAGACATAGCCGTCTGGTAAAAGCGGATCATCCGCAGGATGGCCCGCTTCATGACGGGTCCTCCCGCAGCAGGTCCAGCTGCTCCAGCAGACGCAGATAGGTGCGGTCCAGCTTCTGATAATCCGTTTCCACGGCCCGGACCCGGGCCACCACGATCAGGTCGTAGCCCGGGAGCATTTTCGCCTTGTTCAGCCGGTAGATCTCCCGAATGCGGCGCCGGACGCGGTTGCGCACCACGGCGCAGCCCAGCTTCGTACTGACGGAAACGCCCAGGCGGCTATGGCCCCGGCGGTTCCTCTGGCAGTAAATCACCAGCTGCGGCGAAACCGCCGATTTTCCCTTGCGGTAAATGCGGCGGAATTCGTAATTCTCTTTTACCGTGACGGCTGGATCCATGAAAACAAGCACCTTCTCCGCCAACGCGGCAGCTGAAATGAGCATAGGCCAAAGGGGACGGCAGTTTTCCCATCCACCGTCCCTGGTCTATCCTTTATGCGCGATGCACTTTCCGCGACCTCAATGGGTCAGGCGAGCGCGGCCCTTGGCGCGGCGGCGGGCCAGAACCTTACGGCCGTTGCTGGTGGCCATTCTCTTGCGGAAGCCGTGCTCCTTGGAGCGCTGGCGCTTCTTGGGCTGATAGGTACGGAACATTGCATGACACCTCCATTTTGTAAGATCCGGCGGCAGAGCAAGGCTGCCGCACATACTCGACGGCGGGCAGGGGACTTGTCCCCGGCGGCCGCAGTTGACAGGTTGGATGCCGCAAAACGGCATGGTAAACATTATACAGATTTTCCGGCCCCCTGTCAACAGAAATCTGCATTTTCCACGAAAGAGCCGCATTCTGCCGCCGGGCGCCGGTTTTGGGCAAGAAATTCTGTTATATCTCCCACAAAATAGCGCATATTTGCCGGTTTCTGTATAGCAGCCCGGAAAAATTTTTATACTTAGTATTAGTATATGTGTGGACTTTTCCGGGGCCGTTTGATATAATAAGAGGTGTATTTTTGCCTGAAACAAAGAGAGAAAATCGCATGATCAGCGGGAAAGGGGCGCTTTCATTGAATTCAATCGCAGACGTGTGGAAAAACGTACTGGACCGGCTGAGGTCCCAGCTGTCCGAGACCACCATCAATACCTGGTTCGACGAGGTGGATGTGGTGACCATGGAGGACTCCGCCTTTGTGCTGCATTGCAGCAACGCCTTCAAAAAGAGCACCATTGAGGCGCGCTTTATGAGCCACATCAAGGCCGCACTGAAGGATATTTTTTCTTCGGATCTGGAAGTAAAGATCCTGGACGATCAGCAGCTGTCCGCCTATCACGGGGTGGCTCCGGACCGGCCCGGCTCCCTTCTGGAGTCCGACGCCTTTACCTTCGGCACCTATGTGGTGGGGCCCCAGAACAAGATGGCCTATGCCGCCGCCCGCGCCGTGGCGGAAAAGCCGGCGGAGCACTATAACCCCCTGTTTATCTATGGCGACTCCGGCCTGGGCAAGACCCATCTGCTGTATGCCATTGCCCACCAGGTCCGCTCCCGCCAGCCGGATGCCCGCATCGTATACATCAAGGGCGACGATTTCACCAACGAGCTGATCGCCTCCATCCGGGAGGGAAAAAATGCGGAGTTCCGGGAGAAATACCGTCAGACCACCCTGCTGCTGGTGGACGATATCCAATTCATCGCCGGAAAAAAACAGACCCAGGAGGAGTTTTTCCATACCTTCAACACCCTGTATGAATCCGGGCGGCAGATCGTTCTGACGTCGGACCGTCCGCCCCGGGAGATGACCCAGCTGGAGGACCGGCTTCAGACCCGGTTTGAATGGGGTCTGATGGTGGATGTGGCCCCACCGGACTTCGAGACGAGACTGGCCATCATCAAAAACAAGGCTGCCCTGCTGGGGGTGCAGCTGCCCGACGATATCAGCAGCTTTATCGCGGAAAATCTCACCGCCAACGTTCGACAGATCGAGGGCGCCCTGAATAAGCTGCTGGCCTATCGGGATCTGCTGGGCAACCAGGTGGACGGCGAGGCCGTCAGCCGCGCCGTGAAGGATATGCTGAAAAAGTACAATGAGTTTGTGCCGTCGCCAGGCCTGATCGTCGAATACATCTGCCGGTATTATGACGTGGATGAGGAGCAGGTCCGGGGACAGGGCCGCAAGCGGGACCTGATGGAAGCCCGGCAAACGGCCATGTATCTGATCCGCCGGATGACAAACCTCTCCCTCAATGACATCGGCAAGGAGTTCGGCGACCGGGATCACACCACGGTGCTTCACTCGCTGGATCAGGTGGAGAAAAAGATGCGCTCCGATCCGGCCTACGCCGAAAAGGTCAAGGAGATCACCACCAACATCAACAATAAGAAATGATCTCTTTTCCACATATCCCTGTGGATTCCACCTGGACAACCTGTGGAGTATTTGCTTCTCTCTTTTCCTGTGGAAAACCCCCGGATATTGTCCCCAAAAGGGTGTGGACAGAAATTTCTGTGATCCCAGTGCTTTTGAGAGATTTCCACATAAATTTTCCCTACGACGTCTGTTACTAAAATAAAGATATCTTTTGTTCTCTTTTGGAGAACGGAGTCTCTTTTCAGTCTGAAAGAAAGGAACGCTTCGATATGCTTCGATTTTCCTGTGAGAAGGCGCTGCTGCAAGGCGCCGTCAACACTGCCTCCCGGGCGGTGGCCGCCAAAAGCTCCATTCCGGCCCTGGAGGGGATCCTGCTGGAGGGCGGGGACACCCTGACCCTGTCCGGCTACAACATGCAGACCGGCATCCGCACCGGCGTGGACGCTCAGATCCAGTCTCCCGGCCGTATCGTCCTCAGCGCCCGTCTGTTCGGCGAGATGATCCGCAAGATGCCCGACGACGTTATTGTGTTCGACGCTGACGACAAGCTGACGGTTCATCTTACCTGCGGTGACGCCAGCTTCGAGATCATCGGCCTGTCTGCCGACGATTACCCGGAGCTTCCTGAGGTGGATGACCAGTTTTCCGTGGATATTCGTCAGGGGACGCTGAAGGCTATGATCAACCAGACCAGCTTCGCCGTGTCCACCAATGAAAGCCGCCCGGTACATACCGGCTCTCTGTTCGAGGTGGGGGATAAGGACCTGACGGTGGTGTCCGTGGACGGGTTCCGTCTGGCCCTGCGCCGGGAGCCTTTGGACCGGTCCGAGGGAGGCGCGTTCAAATTCGTGGCACCCGGCTCCGCTCTGAACGAAGTGGAGAAAATCTGCGAAGATTCCGACGAAAAGATCACCATTATTCAGGGCAAGCGGCACCTGCTGTTTGAGGCCGGGGCCACCCAGCTGATCTGCCGCCGCCTGGAGGGAGATTTCCTGGATTACAAGAACGCCATCCCCCGGAACAATCCCATCCGGCTGACGGTGGACACCAAAACCATGCTGGGCAGTCTGGACCGGGTGTCCGTGGTCATCAGCGAAAAGCTCAAGAGCCCGGTGCGCTGCGTTTTTGAAAACGGCCGGGTGATGCTGTCTGCCCGCACCGGCGCCGGCGAGGCCAAGGACATCTGCCCCCTGGACGGCGACGGAAACGGGCTGGAGATCGGATTCAACAACCGGTATCTCATGGACGCCCTGCGCTACGCTCCGGCGGACGCTGTGACCATGGAGCTGAACACCAGCATTTCTCCGGCGGTGCTGGTGCCGGTGGATGGGGAGGAGAGCTTCCTTTATATGGTGCTGCCGGTGCGGCTGAAGGCGTGAGAAAACGAGGTCAATATGGAAATCATTACCATTACTACAGAATATATCAAGCTCCAGGATCTGCTGAAGCTGGCGGCGGCTACCGCCACCGGCGGCGAGGCCAAGCTGCTGGTTCAGGAGGGAGAGGTCCTGGTCAACGGGGAGGTATGCACCATGCGGGGCAAGAAGCTTCGTCCCGGCGATGTGGTGGACGCCCTGGGACAGCGCTACGGCGTGAAGTATGCGGATTGAAGGACTGCTGCTGGAGGGCTTCCGGAATTACGACAGCCAGCAGCTGACCTTTGATGAAAGCTGCAACGTGATCTATGGAGACAATGCCCAGGGAAAGACCAACCTGCTGGAGGCCATTGTGTATCTGTCCTGCGGCCGCAGTCCCCGGACCCATGCGGATCGGGAGCTTATTGGCTTCGGAACGGACAGGGCCAGGCTGGTGGGACAGATCCGGTCTCGGGAACGGGAATTTGAAACGGAAATTCAGCTGACCCGGGGACGGCGGCGGAAGATGACCGTCAACGGTGTGGCCGCCAAAAACGGCGGCGACCTGTCCCAGGTGCTGCACACGGTGTTTTTCTCGCCGGAGGACTTGTTTCTCATACGGGAAGGTGCAGCAGCCCGGCGGCGGTTCATGGATATGTCCCTGTGCCAGCTGCGGCCCCGGTATGCCGAGGCCCTGGCGGAATACGGGCGGCTGTATGAACACAAGACCCGCATCCTCCGGGACAGTGACGAGTATCCTCAGCTGCTGGACACCCTGCCTGACTTTGACCGGCGGCTGTGCCAGGTGGGAGCGGTGCTCATCAGCTATCGGGCGCGGTATGTGCAGGCCCTGGCCGTCCACGCCCAGAGAGCCCACTGGGAGTGCTCCGGGGAACGGGAGGAGCTGGCTCTGTCGTATCAGACCGTGAAAACCGTGGAGGACCCATTGGGTCCGGCGGCGGACATTGCGGCGGCGCTGGCAGAGCACCAGGCACAGCATCATCAGGCGGAGCTGGCCTCCCGGCTGTGCCTGTCGGGACCCCATAAGGACGATATCGCCGTGGCGGTAAACGGCCTGGAGGCCCGGCATTTCTGCTCCCAGGGCCAGGTGCGCACCGCGGCCCTGAGTCTGAAGCTGGCGGACCGGGAGATTCACAAAACTGCCATCGGAGAGTATCCGGTGATGCTGCTGGATGACGTGCTGTCGGAGCTGGACCCCCGGCGGCAGGAGTATGTGCTCAACCGCATCGCAGGCGGACAGGTGTTCATCACCTGCTGCGAAAACGACCGGCTGGATGCGCTGCTGTCCGGCCGGGTGTATCACGTTCGGGAAGGAAAGGTGCTGTGATGGGCTTTCTGCATATCGGCCAGAACGTCATGGTCAACGACCGGCGCATCATCGGCATATTCGACTTGGATATCACGTCCCAGTCCGCTCAGACCCGGCGGTTTCTGGACCAGGCGGAGCAGGAGGGCGTGGTGCTGCCGGTGTGCGACGACATTCCCAAGTCGTTTCTGGTGTGCGACCATCCGTATCACCGGCAGATCGTATATATTTCCCAGCTGAATACCCAGACGCTGGTGAAAAGAGCGGAAAAGAAGTAAAGAATTCCCTGTCATTGCCGGGAGATCGGCAGACACCGGGTTCCCGGGAATGACAGGAAAGACCCAAGGAAAGGAAAGATGACCCAATGAGCGAACTGGAAAAAGTCACCGCCGTGGACACCACCTATGACGCCTCGGAAATTCAGGTTCTGGAGGGGCTGGAGGCGGTGCGCAAGCGGCCCGGCATGTATATCGGCTCCACATCGGCCTCGGGCCTGCACCATCTGGTGTATGAGATCGTGGACAACGCCATTGACGAGGCACTGGCCGGATACTGCACCGAGATCACTGTTACCATCAACCCCGGCAACACCATCACCGTTACCGATAACGGCCGCGGTATCCCCGTGGACATCCAGAAGCAGACCGGCCGGCCGGCGCTGGAGGTGGTATACACCGTGCTCCACGCCGGCGGTAAGTTCGGCGGCGGAGGCTATAAGGTATCCGGCGGCCTCCACGGCGTGGGCGCGTCCGTGGTCAACGCCCTGTCCGAATGGCTGGAGGTGCAGGTTCAGAAGGACGGCAGAATTTACGAGATGAAGTTCTCCCGGGGAGCGATCACCCAGGAGATGAGAATTTTGGGCGACACCGATCAGACCGGCACCGCCGTTACCTTCAAGCCGGATCCGGAGATGTTCGACACCCTGGTGTATGACTATGAAACGCTGCACACCCGGATGCGGGAGCAGGCGTTCCTGAATGCGGGGCTACGTATCACCATTACCGACGCCCGGCCCGGCCAGGAGCAAAGTGACTCCATGTGCTACGAGGGAGGCATCCGGGAATTTGTTACCTGGCTCAACCGCAACAAGACAGCGCTGCATGAGGAGGTCGTCTATCTGGCCGGGGCCAAGGGCGACAGCACCGCCGAGGTGGCGCTGCAATACAACGACAGCTACAACGAGACGCTGGTGTCCTTCGCCAACGACATCCACACCCCCGAGGGCGGCATGCATGAGACGGGCTTCAAAACGGCCCTGACCCGGGTGCTCAATGCCTACGGCATGAAATACGGCATGATCAAGGAGGGAGACAAGGTCTCCGGCGAGGACGTCCGGGAGGGCATCACCGCCGTGATCTCCGTGAAGCTGACGGAGGCCCAGTTCGAGGGACAGACCAAGGCCAAGCTGGGCAACGCCTCCATCCGCACCCTGGTGGACAGCGTGGTATCCGACCAGCTGGCCGTGTATCTGGAGGAGCACCCGGTGGTGGCCCGGACCATTCTGGACAAGGCCCTGACTGCCAACCGGGCCAGGGAGGCTGCCCGAAAGGCCCGGGAATCCATCCGCCGCAAGACCGCCCTGGGCGGGGCGGCCATGCCCGACAAGCTGCGGGACTGCAACGAAAATAACCCCGAGCTGACGGAGATCTATATCGTGGAGGGCGACTCCGCAGGCGGCTCTGCTACTCAGGGACGGGACTCCCGGTTCCAGGCCATCCTGCCTTTGTGGGGCAAGATGCTGAACGTGGAAAAGGCCCGGGCGGACAAGGTGTACGGCAACGACAAGCTTCAGCCGGTGATCACGGCTCTGGGGGCCGGGATCGGCGACGAGCTGGACCTGAACCGGCTGCGGTATCACAAGATCATCATCATGGCCGATGCCGACGTGGACGGCGCCCATATCCGGACGCTGCTGCTGACCTTCTTCTTCCGATTTATGCGGCCCCTGATCGAGGAGGGGTATGTATACTCCGCCGTGCCCCCTCTGTATAAGCTGACCCGGGGCAAGCAGCAGCGGGTTGCCTATACCGACGAGGAGCGGGACACCATTTCCGCCGAAATGCGGGCGGGGAATCCCAACGTGAAGATCGACATCAGCCGCTTCAAGGGCCTGGGCGAGATGAATCCCCATGAGCTGTGGGAGACCACCATGGACCCGGGGAAGCGCACCCTGCGCCGCATCACCCTGGACGACGCCGTGGCCGCCGACGCCACGTTTACGGTGCTGATGGGTGAAAAGGTGGAGCCCCGGAAGGAGTTCATTGAGAAAAACGCCAAATACGCGGTGAATCTGGACTATTGATTCAAAAATGCTTGCATTTTTGAATTTTACCATCCCCACAAGGAGAATAAAATATGAGCAAAAAACCACAGTACGACCCTGAGGAGCTGCGGTACCCGGACCAGCACATTGTGGAGCGGTCCCTGGTGCCGGAGATGGAAAAATCCTATATCGAATACGCCATGTCCGTGATCGTGGGCCGGGCCCTGCCCGACGTGCGGGACGGACTGAAGCCCGTGCACCGGCGCATTCTCTACGCCATGTACGAGGACAATCTGACCTCGGACCGCCCCTTCAAGAAGTCCGCCACCTGCGTGGGCGACGTGCTGGGCCGGTATCACCCCCACGGCGACGCGTCCGTGTACGACGCCCTGGTGCGCCTGGCCCAGGACTTCTCCATGCGCTATATGCTTGTGGACGGCCACGGCAACTTCGGTTCCGTGGATGGCGATCCCCCTGCGGCCTACCGTTACACCGAGGCAAGGCTTGCCAAGATCGCAGGCGAAATGCTGCGGGACATCGAAAAGGACACCGTGGACTGGGACCCCAACTTCGACGAGAGCCGCAAGGAGCCCCGGGTGCTGCCCTGCCGGTTCCCCAATCTGCTGGTCAACGGCTCCTCCGGCATTGCCGTAGGTATGGCCACCAATATCCCGCCCCATAACCTGCGGGAGGTCATCGGTGCGTGCATCTGTGTGCTGGATAATCCGGACGCCACCCTGGGCGATCTGATGGAGCATGTTCAGGGTCCCGACTTCCCCACAAAGGGCATCATCATGGGCCGGGCCGGGATCCGGGCCGCCTATGCCACCGGCCGGGGCCGGGTAGTGGTTCGGGCCCGCCACGAATTCGAGGAATTCGGCAACAACCGCACCCGCATCATCATCACGGAGCTGCCGTATCAGGTGAACAAGCGGATGCTTATCAAGAACATGGCCGACCAGGTGGAGGATAAGCGTCTGGAGGGCATCAGCAACATTCAGGATGAGACGGACCGCAACGGTATGCGCATCGTCATCGAGCTGAAGCGGGACGCCAACCCCCAGGTGGTGCTCAACCGCCTGTTTGCCCAGACGCAGCTGCAAAGCTCCTTTGCCATCAATATGCTGGCCCTGGTCCAGAATCAGTCCCAGCCGAAGATCCTGTCCCTGCGGCACATCATCGACGAGTATCTGGCCTTCCAGGAGGAGATCATCGTCCGGCGCACCAGATACGACCTGAAGAAGGCTCAGGAGCGGGCCCATCTGCTGGAGGGTCTGCTGATCGCCCAGGACAACATTGACGAGGTCATCCATATCATCCGCACCAGCTATGACAATGCCAAGGAAAACCTGATGCAGCGCTTTGGTCTGGACGACGTCCAGGCCCAGGCCATTCTGGATATGCGCCTGAAGGCTTTGCAGGGGCTGGACCGGGAAAAGCTCCAGAACGAGTATCAGGAGCTGGAGGAGAAAATCGCCTATTATCTGCGGGTGCTGGGGGATGAGAATCTGGTAAAGTCCATCCTGAAGGAGGAGCTGCAGGCCATCTCCGACAAGTATGGCGACGACCGCAAGACGGAGATTCAGGATGTGGAGGACGAGATCGACATCGAGGACCTGATCGAGGAGGAGGAATGCGTCTTTACCCTCACCGCCAACGGGTACATCAAGCGCACTCCCGTCAGCGAATATACCGCCCAGAGCAAGGGCGGTATGGGCAAAAAGGGCATCACCACCCGGGAGGAGGATACCGTGGTGGATGTGTTCACCGCCTCCACCCACGACTATATTCTGTTCTTTACCGACACCGGCAAGGTGTATAAGAAGAAGGGCTATCTCATCCCCGAAAGCGGCAAGGCCGCCAAGGGCACCAACATCGTGAACATTCTTCAGGTGGAGACTGGCGAGCGGGTCCAGGCCATGCTGCACTTCCGGGAGACCGGCGACGACCAGCTGTATTTGTTCATGACCACCCGCAACGGTACCGTGAAGCGGCTGGAGGTATCGGCTCTGAAGAATCTGCGCAACAACGGCATCCGGGCCCTGACCCTGGACGAGGGGGATGAGCTCATCAACGTGCAGGAGACCCACGGCAGCGACCGTATCCTGATTGCCACCCACGACGGGCAGGCTGTCTGCTTTGACGAGACAGATGTTCGGGCTATGGGCCGCACGGCGGTAGGTGTCCGGGGCATCCGCCTGCGGGAGGGCGACTATGTGGTGGGCGCCGCCAAGGCGGTGCCCGGCAAGACGGTGCTGTCTATCACCGAGCGGGGCTACGGCAAGCGCACAGCGGTGGAGGAATACCGCATTACCGCCCGGGGCGGCCTGGGCATCCGCAACTATATGGTCACGGAAAAAACCGGGCCCATCGTGGGTATCAAGGTGGTGGATGGTACCGAGGACCTGCTGCTGGTGACGGAGGCAGGCATTCTCATCCGCACGGCAGTGGAGAATATCCGCATTGCCGGCCGCGCCACCCAGGGCGTCATCGTCATGCGCTTTAAGGAGGAGGGCGACCGCGTCATTTCCATGGCTCTGACGGACCGGGAGCAGGAGACCGAAAAGGAGTGATCTGATGGGGAAGAAGAAGGAAATGTACGCCCCGCTGACCCGGTGGCAGTATTTTACCAAGACCCTGTATCATGACCCCAGCCGCACCAATGAGTTTGAATACGACGGCGTGATCTATCTGAAAAGCGAAGAACTGCGGGACATTGAGTATGCCAACGCACGGGTGAATTGGGTGCTTCTGCTGGTTCTGTGCGCTATGTTCCTGACGGCGGTGAAGTGGCAGAACATTGTGGTCATTGCCGTGGGCATGGTGGTGATCGTGGCGGGAGAACTGTATCGCATGAGCCGCCTGCCCAAGGATATCAAGGCCCACCTGACGGATTCCGGACGGAGGAAGCGGTGACGGAGATGAAGATCATCGCCCGCATTCGCACGGAGCTGCCGGAGAAGTTCGGCGTGCCCCGGCAAAGCGGGCTGGTGCCCCAGCTGAGGGGCCGTGTGGTGTTTGAGCCGGGGTACCGGAATCCGGACGCTGTTCGGGGGCTGGAGGACTTCTCCCACATCTGGCTGATCTGGCAGTTTTCCCAGGCGGTCCGGGAGGACTGGTCCCCTACGGTGCGGCCGCCCCGGCTGGGGGGAAACCGGCGTATGGGGGTGTTTGCCACCCGGTCGCCCTTCCGGCCCAATGCCATGGGCCTGTCCTCTGTGCAGCTGGACCGGGTGGAGCTGGACCCGCAGCTGGGCCCGGTGCTCCATGTGCGGGGGGCGGACCTGATAGACGGGACGCCGATTTTCGACATCAAGCCCTATCTGGCCTATACCGACAGCCATCCCCAGGCCACCGGAGGATTCACCGACGGCCTGGCCCATGCGCCGCTGACGGTGGACTGCGCCCGGTCGCTGCTGGAGCGTATCCCGGCGGACAGCCGGGAGGGGCTTCTGGGCGTGCTGGCCGGAGATCCCCGGCCCCGCTATCAGGAGGACCCCCGGCGGGTGTACGGCCTGGCCTTTGCCGGGTACAACATCCGGTTCACCGTGGACGGGGACCGGCTGACAGTGGTGGACGTGGAGGAAGCATGAGAAGCAGGAAAAAGAAATGAAAACAGTAACCATATATACCGACGGCGAGAGCCGCTGCGCGGCCTCGGAGAAGATGTCTGTCCTGCTCGCCCCTGTCGGGGCAACCGCAGGACATGACAGGCAGGCGCCGTCGGGCTGGGCTGCCGGAGGCATGAGAAGCAGGTAAAAGAAATGAAAACTGTAACCATATATACCGACGGCGCCTGCTCCGGTAATCCCGGACCCGGGGGGTGGGGGGCGATTCTGGAGTGGAACGGCGTGGAAAAGGAGTTGTCCGGCGGCGCGGCGGATACCACCAACAACCGCATGGAGCTTACCGGTGTCATCCGGGCCCTGTCGTGCCTGAAGGAGCCCTGCGTGGTGGAGCTGTATTCCGACTCCAAATACGTCATTGATGCCCTGTCCAAGGGATGGGTATACGGCTGGCAGAAGCGGGGCTGGGTGAAAAGTGATAAAAAGCCCGCCCTGAACGCGGACCTGTGGCAGGAACTGCTGCCCCTGATCGCACGGCACGATGTGCGCTACCACTGGGTCAAGGGCCACGCCGCCAACGAGAAAAACAACCGCTGCGACCAGTTGGCGGTGGCGGAGAGTAAAAAGTTCTGAAAATCTGCGATGTTCACAAAAAGTTCACGCGGATTTCATGATTTCGCCATGTTTACAAGGTATTCTTTTACCTGTACAAAGGAACCATTCCTTATGTGATTTTCTCTCTCTCCTAACAAACACACAGAAAACTCCCTTCGCCAGCGGCGGAGGGAGTTTTCTGTGCTTGTCAAAAAGGGCGGCGCCCTTTTTGATTTTTATGGAGTGCATTCAACGCCAACTCCCCCGCCAATTTGAAAAGAGCATCCGACATGACCTTTTCCGGTGAAAGTCCACCTGCTTGCTGGCCAACCTTTTTATAAAAGTTGTAAAGGCTTTCTTCCATTGTAAGTGTGATTTGCTTCATTGTTTGCACTCCTTTCTAAAATAGGACCCGTTTCGGTCCCATTCTATCATACCTTTCCCATACAATCAAGAAAAAGAACCAATATTGGTCCTATGGGAGGGGCGTATGGAGCAAAAAATCAAACAGGATTCCATTCACATCGGTGAGAATATTCGCCGAGAGAGGCTTCGAAAGGGAATTGGACAGACGGAGCTGGTCCGCCAACTTCAGCTGGCGGGAGTGGAGATGACCCGCGAGACTCTGGTGAAGATCGAGCGGGGCACCCAGCACATTCAGGCCACACAGCTTCGGGGTATTCGGGATGCCCTGGGCGTCACATACGATGAATTACTGCAATAAGAGGAGCGGACAGCGTCCGCTCCTCTTGAGCTTGTCAAAAAAGGGCGCCGCCCTTTTTTGACAAAAGGGATTTCGCTCCGACCCGCGCGTCCGTGTGCGCAAGCGCCCACGAACACACTCTCTCCGCGCAAAGTATTTTTCGCGACGTACATGCCGCCGCGAAAAATGGATGGAACACGATTCGCGGCCTGCGGGCCGCGAACTCTGCGAGGCTTTTTGACAGTCTGTACGAAAGAAACCCATCAGGGGTGTCTTTCGTTTTCAATACAGGAAGGGGCGGACGACTCTGTCCGCCCCTTCCTGCGTCAGACATGCCGGGTTCCGGCGTTTACCCGTCTGTCCGCATGTTCAGCGGGTCATCCCGCAAAACAGGCGCCATGTCCCGCTTTTGGGGCGGGATCGGCCGGGACATGCAGAAGTACCGGCTCTCGTCGGCCACATGGTCCTCCTGCCGGGTGTCCACGTCCTCTGCGTCCGTCTGGTCGAACAGCAGCTCCGGGATCGTCCGGATAAACGCCCGGCATCCGGAGAACACATACAGCATGGGATACCCCTGTTCATCGAAGCTCATGCGGTAGTGCAGCTGCATCCATCCGGGGATACGCCGGTTGTCGCCCCGGGTGAAATAGACCCGGTGCCGCAGAGCCGTCTCATAAATGCTCTCCCCCCGGCTGGTATCCCAGATGGCCGGGTCCGCCACCCCCTGGATCTCCCGGCCCTTCAGCCAGGGATGGGTGTCCTCTATCCGGCGGATCTCCGCGAACTGCCGCTCCGGCGTCCACCGCACGCCTACATCCGCCTCCCCGGTGCAGCCGTACAGCTCCAGGATCCGATAAATGACTCCGTCGTGGTCCACCGCCCACCAGCCGCAGGAGAAGGGCTTGGCATAGCCGAAGTCATAGCTGCGGTACACCCGCCATTCCCGGGGAATGTCAAAGGGGGCGATGACATGGGTGAACCGCCGGTCCTGATAATGGGCCGGATCGTTGGTGAACTCCTGGAATACCTGCCCCTGGAACACGTCCCACTTGCCGTCCAGCCAGGCGTCCCGCAGCCGCCGGGGCAGGGCCTGCAGCTGCCGCAGATAGTCCGGCTGGGCCCGCAGCAGAGCCCGGTTGTCCGTGACCTTGGCGGGGATGAACACATAGTCCTCCGGGTTTTCTCCGGCCTGAAAGCGCCGGTCGATGAACAGACGCTTGATGTAGCCGTGGCCCGGGCCGCCGGGGTTGCAGGTGTAATACAGCCGCTTGGGAAATCCGTTGACGCCCCGGAGACAGGCCGCGAACTGCCGCATCCACTCCTCCTTCAGCTGGGTGGCCTCGTCCAGGAAGATCACGTCGTATTCCGCGCCCTGATAGCGGTCCATGTCGCCGTCGGCGGCGCAGTAGCCAAAGTCCAGCACGCTGCCGTTGGGGAACGCAAACTGCCTTGCCGTGGCCCGGTACTCCGCCAGATTGGCCAGCTCCCGGCGAAGAAAGCGGATGTGATTGGCTTCCAGCTCCTGATAGGTCCGGCGCACCAGCAGCAGCCGGATACCCGGATACCGCAGGGCCAGGAGCTTGGCCTTGGTGCGGACGGCCCAGCTTTTGCCGCCGCCCCGGGCCCCGCCGAAGGCCACATATTTTTTCTCGCACGCCAGAAACTCCCGCTGCCGGGGATTGGGGCGGCCGATGGTGAGGATTTTCTCCGTCATACGCTCCAATCCTCCGTTTCCTCCTCCAGCACCACCCGGAGGGGGCTGCCTCCGGGCTGCTGCCCCTCCAGGGTCTGCTGAAGGTTCATCAGCTCCCGCAGAACGGCGGTCAGCTCCTTGATCTCCCGGGTGTCCAGCTCACCGGCCAGCCGCTGCTCTGCCTGGCGGCGAAGGCCGGCGGCCAGATTCCGCAGCCGGGCGTTGGCCCGCTGGGCATCGGTGCCGTGCCAGCACTCCTGCACCGCCCGGCGGCCGATGGCCGAGGAGGATACGCCGAATTTTTCCGCCAGCTGCCGGTAGCTCCAGCCCTGGGCGTTGAGCTTCTGCACCTCCGCCCAGGGGACATCGTCCCGCCTTACCATTCCGCCGCCTCCTCTCCGCAGGCAAAGCCCGCGAACACCGCCCGGGCATAGTCTGCCAGACAGTCCGGACACACCGTTTGACCGTTGATGCGGTAGTATCGCCGGCCCCGGTAAATTTCGCCGCCGCACAGGTCGCACTCCGCCGCCGTGCAGCAGCCGTCCTCCTCGTAGATTCGGGGAAATCGCATGGTTATCCACTCCTTTCATCTGTACCGGGACAGGGGAGTGCCGTTGCCCGGCAGGTTGTCCCGCCCCGGGCAACGGGGGAAGAAAATTTCCGGGAACCAGGCCCGGGGTGCAAATTAGACTGGTAATTCTCCGCGGAGTGTGGTATAGTACAAATGTATCCGTGCCTGCAAAATGAATACAGGCTGCAATAATTCGACAGAAATAAACAAAACGTAATCTAAATAGACAGGAGAATGTGACCTATGAACGTGTTTTCTTCCTTCCTGCTGGGCCTGGTCCAGGGCGTGGCGGAGTTTTTGCCCATTTCCAGCTCCGGACATCTGGCCATCGCGCAGAATCTGCTGCACATTGACGCGGAGGTGCCGGAATTCTTTGACGTGCTGCTGCATCTGGGCACCCTGGGGGCGGTGTTCGTGGCCTATTGGCAGGACATCAAGGACATGATCGCCGAGTTCTTCCGGGGAATCGGGGACCTGGCCCACCGGTCCACCCCCAAGCCCCTGCCCCCGGCCCGGAGACTGATTTTGCTGATCATTCTGGGCACGCTGCCGCTGTTCGCGGTGCTGCCCATCAAGGACAAGGTGCTGGGGCTGTCCAACAACATGCTGTTCATCGGCGGGGCACTGGTGGTGACGGGCTTCCTGCTATTCGCCAGCGACCGGGTGAAGAAGGGGAGAAAGAACGAGCGGACGGCGTCGCTGCTGGACGCGGTGGCCGTGGGTGTTGGCCAGGCCATCGCCACGGTGCCGGGCATCTCCCGGTCCGGCATGACCATCACCTCCGGGTGCTTCGTGGGCTTTGAGCGGAAGTTCGCGGTGCGGTTTTCCTTCCTGCTGTCCATTCCGGCGGTGCTGGGGGCCAATATCCTCAGCCTGAAGGATGCCATTTCCGCAGGCGTGGACTGGGGCCAGGTGCCGGTGTATCTGGTGGGCGTGCTGACGGCGGCGGTGTCCGGGTATCTGTGCATCGGCCTGCTGCGGCGGATCGCCAACAAGGGAAAATTCGGCGCGTTTGCGTATTACTGCTGGGCCATGGGTCTGCTGACCATCGTGCTGCAGCTGATCAAGTAAGAGAAAGGATTCGTTATGGCGTCTGGACAGAAGAAAAAAACAACTGGAAAGGCCCGGCAGGGCGGCGGTCAGAGCCGCCAGACCAGCCGCAGCCCGCAGAAAACCCCCCGCCCGCCTATCCGGCGGGAGGTGGGCGGCGGCGTGTGCCTGCTGCTGGCCCTGTGCGTGGTGGTCAGCTATTTCCAGGCCGACGCCATCGTTCTGAACCTGCTGGGGGATCTGCTGAAGGGGCTGACGGGGTATGGCTATTGGCTGGCGGCCCCGGCCCTGGCCCTGGCGGGGGTGAACCTGCTGGCCCACCGGGGACGGCCTGTGGCGCTGCGGACCGTCTGCACCCTGGTGACGCCGGTGCTGCTGGGGGCGATCCTGCATTTGTTTTTGTATCAGGGGGAGACCGTTACGGGCCTGGGCCCCATGATGAAGAGCCTGTGGGCCGACGGGCTGCTGCTGAAAAGCGGCGGAGCGGTGGCCGGAGGGCTGGCCGCAGGCATGAAGCGGCTGGTGGGCACGATGGTGTCCGTCATTGTGCTGCTGCTGCTTTTGGCGGCGGCGTTGTTGGCGGCTCTGCGGGTATCGCCCCGGGAGCTGGTGCAGCGGGCCAGGGACCGGGTCCCCTACGAGCCCCAGCCGGAGCCGGAGCGTCCCCGGCGGCAGCGTCCGTCGGTGGACGTGCCTCTGGATGACGCTCCTGCGCCCCGGGAAAAGACGGCGGACCGGAGGTCGGAGCCGCCGGAGGAGCCGCTGCCCCGGAAGAAGGGAAAGGGCTTCTTTGCCCGCAAGGGCGACGACGTGATGACTCCGGACCAGGTGCTGCGGCCTCAGACCCCTGCGCCGCAGACGGAACCGCCCACGGTGCAGGAGCCTGCGGCAGAGCCGGTGCAGACACCGGCCCAGGAGCCTGTGCCGGAGAAGAAGTCCCGCCGGGGGCAGGCTGCCGCCCAGGAGGTGGAGCAGCATGCCCAGGAGGTGGGACAGGCCATCGAGGAGGAGCTGGCGGAGCCGGAGGAGGCGTATCAGTATCCCCCGGTGACGCTGCTGGACCAGAATACCGACGACAATTATACCGAGGTGGGGGCGGAGCTGCGGAACAACTCCCGCCGCCTGGCCCAGACCATCACCAGCTTCGGCGTGGATGCCAAGCCCGGCGACGTGGTCCACGGACCCAGCGTCACCCGGTATGAGTTCACCCTGGACCAGGGCGTGAAGCTGTCCAAGCTGACGAACCTGGCCGATGACATCGCCCTGGCCCTGGGCAGCGGCGGCGTGCGCATTGCGCCCATCCCCAACAAAAGCTCCGTGGTGGGCATCGAGGTGCCCAACCGGGTGGTGACGGCGGTGCGCATCCGGGACGTCATCGACTCCCGGGCCTTTGCCGAGCACCGGTCCCGGGTGGCCTTTGCCGTGGGCAAGGACATCGGCGGCAACGCCATCGTGGGGGATATTGCCAAGCTGCCCCATGTGCTGATCGCCGGTACCACCGGCTCCGGTAAATCCGTGTGCACCAACTCGCTGATCGTGAGTCTGCTGTACAAGTCCACGCCGGAGGAGGTCCGGTTCATCATGGTGGACCCCAAAATGGTGGAGCTGGCCCCGTACAACGGCATCCCGCACCTGCTGATCCCGGTGGTGACGGACCCCAAGAAGGCTGCCGGGGCCCTGCAGTGGGCGGTGTATGAGATGATGAAGCGCTATAAGCTGTTTTCGGAGAACGGCGTGAAGGACCTGGCCGGGTTCAACGCCCTGGCCGGACGCAGCCAGGAGCTGAAAAAAATGCCCACCGTGGTGGTGGTCATCGACGAGCTGGCGGACCTGATGCTGGTGGCCGCCAAGGAGGTGGAGGAATCCATCTGCCGGGTGGCCCAGATGGGCCGCGCCGCAGGGATGCACCTGGTCATCGCCACCCAGCGGCCCTCCTCCGACGTGATCACCGGCCTGATGAAGGCCAATATCCCCAGCCGTATTGCCTTCGCCGTGGCCTCGTCCCTGGAGTCCCGGATCATCCTGGACACCACCGGCGCGGAGAAGCTGGTGGGCAAGGGCGACATGCTGTACGCCCCGCTGGGGGCCGGGAAGCCCACCCGGGTCCAGGGCTGCTTCATCACCCCGGAGGAGATCGAGCGGGTGGTGGACTATGTGAAGCAGAGCGGCGAGGCGGAGTATTCCCAGGACGTGATGGACAAGATCGAGCAGGCGGTGAAGGAGAAGGAAAAGGGCGGCGGCAAGTCCGCCGGCGCGCCGGAGCCTGCCGGGGAGAGCCCCGACGACGAGCTGCTCAGCGCCGCCGTGGACGTGGTGCTGGAGACGGGGCAGGCCTCCGTGTCCATGCTGCAGCGGCGGCTGAAGCTGGGCTATGCCCGGGCGGCCCGCCTGGTGGATCAGATGGAGGAGCGGGGCTATGTGGGTCCCTTCGAGGGGTCCAAGCCCCGGCAGCTGCTGATCGACAAGGCCAAGTGGCAGGAGCTGAAGATGGCCAAGGCCCCGGCTCCGGAGCCGGAGATCGACCGGAACGGCTCTATCCGCGACGTGTTTGAAAGCCGCGACGCGCTGGATTAACAGAAAACAACAGGGCACCCCGGATGGAAGGATGTCCCGGCGCATTTCGGTGCGTAAGCAATACGGAGCTCTCCTGGCGGAGAGCTCCGTATTGCTTGAGACTGTCAAAAAAGCGGGATCATCTCCGCCTTCGGAAAGGAAGATAGTTACGAAAGAAACCCATCAGGGGTGTCTTTCGTTTTCAATCACCGCATTTTCAGAACTTTTATGAAAGTTTTGAAAATGCTTGCTCAGCTTGTCAAAAAGGAATTTTGACAAGCTGAGCAATACGGAGCTCTCCTGGCGGAGAGCTCCGTATTGCTTATGATGGCTCACTTCCACAGCGAGCAGATCAGATCCGTGTACGCGGACGGGTTTTCAATGGGTAGACCCGCGATCAGGCAGGCCTGGTTGTAGAGGATCTGGGCGTATTTTTTCGCCTTGTCCGGGTCGGTGATCCGGGCAGTCTCGAAGGCGACAAAGGCGGGATGATCCACGTTGATCTCCAGAATGCGCTTGGCCTTCATGCCCAGCTCCGGCTGCACGGCGGTGAAATACTTCTCCATCTCGAAGGTGATGCCCTGGCCGCTGGACAGGCACACCGGGTGGGTCTTGAGCCTGGTGGATGCCTTCACCTGGTCCACCTTATCCCCCAGTGCTTCCTTCAGGAAGGCAAAGCTCTCCTGATGGCTGTCGGTCTCGTCGGGCTTCTGCTCATCGCCCAGCTCCAGATCCCCGTCAATGGCGGAGCGGAAGGGCTTGTCCTGGTACTTTTGCAGCATGTCCGGCAGAAACTCGTCGGCCTTGTCGGTGAAGTACAGGATCTCCATATTGTGATCCTTCAGCAGCTCCGTCTGGGGCATGTGGTCGATGGCGTCCACGGTGTCGCCGGAGGCGAAATAGATGAACTTCTGCTCCGGCTGCATCCGGGAGACGTACTCTGCCAGGGTCACGGGCTTCTTCTCCGTGGAGGAGTAGAACAGCAGCAGGTCCTGGAGCTGCTCCTTCCTGGCCCCGTAGTTGTCCAGGGCGCACAGCTTCAGCTGGCGGCCAAAGCTGCGGTAGAAGGTCTCGTATTTCTCCCGATCGTCCCGGAGCATCCGCTCCAGCTCGGCCTTGATCTTCTTTTCCAGATTGGCGGAGATGATCTTCAGCTGCCGGTCATGCTGCAGCAGCTCCCGGGAGATGTTCAGGCTCAGGTCCGGAGACTCCACCACACCCCGGACAAAGTTGAAATAGTCCGGCAGCAGGTCGGCGCAGCTGTCCATGATCATCACGCCGGAGGCGTACAGCTGGAGACCGGGCTTATAGTCCTCGGTGTAGTACTGGCTGGGGGCCTGGGAGGGGATATACAGCAGCGCCTTATAGGTGACGGCGCCCTCGGCGGACACGGTGATAACGCTCAGGGGCGCGGCGGGATCGCCGAACCGCTCCTGATAGAACTTGTCGTATTCCTCCCGGGTGACATCGGCCTTCTTCCGCTGCCACAGGGGTACCATGCTGTTGAGGGTCTCCCACGCAAGGACCTCCTCGTATTCGGGCTTGTCCTGGGGGCTGCCCTCCTTGACCCGGGAGTGGGGCATCATCATCTTAATGGGGAAGCGGATGTAGTCGGAGTATTTCTTCACCAGCCGGCGCAGGGCGTATTCCTGGAGATACTGACCGTATTCGTCAGGCTCCTCGTCGCCGTCGGGCTTGATGTGCATGATGATGTCGGTGCCCACGGCGTCCCGGGTGCAGGGCTCGATGGTGTAGCCCTCCAGGCCGTCGGACTCCCAGCGGTACGCCTGCTCCTGGCCGTATTTCCGGGAGATAACGGTGATGTGGTCCGCCACCATAAAGGCGGAGTAGAAGCCCACGCCGAACTGGCCGATGACGTCGGCCTCGGCCTCCTTGTCCAGCCCCTGGCGGAATTGGTAGGTGCCGCTGGAGGCGATAACGCCCAGGTTGTTCTCCAGCTCGTCTGCGTCCATACCGATGCCGTTGTCGCTGACGGTGAGGGTGCGGTTTTCCTTGTCAACGGACAGGGTGATGGCGAAATCCTCCCGCTTGAGCCCCACGTTCTCGTCTGTCAGGGACAGATAACACAGCTTGTCGATGGCGTCGGAGGCGTTGGAGATGATCTCCCGCAGGAAGATCTCCTTATGGGTGTAGATGGAGTGGATCATCAGGTCCAGCAGCCGCTGCGACTCCGCCTTGAATGCCTTTTTTTCCATAAATTGACTCCTCTTTTCTGTCAGCAGCGGGGAGACGCACTGCGTCCCCCCGCTCTGTTATAAAATACGATAGGAAATTTACTTTTTCCGGCGCACCAGCCACAGGACCACAGAGCCAACGGCCAGAACGCCGGTGGCAGCGGCGGCGATGATCATCAGCATCCGGCGGTGCTCCCGGGACATGGTGCGGACCTTATCGCACACGAACTCCCAGGCGGTATTGGCCAGGCGGATGAACAGCTGCACCACGCTGCGGCCCAGCTCCACGGCGCTGTTCAGGGCGGCCTTGCCGCCGGTCAGCAGGACGTTTTTTACTTTTTCCATAAGCTCGCTCCTTACTTCACAGAATTGTACCAGTCGATGACCGGCCGGAGATTTTCGGGACACACGGCGCCGGCGCCCTTGGTGACCATGTCATACGTCAGCTGCTGGGCGGGATTCAGGGGAGCCTTCTCCTCCGGCTGCTTTTTGATCTGGCGGCACCTCGCCTGCATCACCAGGCGACAGGGGCCCCGCCAATCCTCTATCCTATACTAAATTATAGACACAATGTTGAAAAATGTCAATTGCTTTGGGAAAATGTTCACAATTTTTACCGCATAAACCGGTCAATGGCCTGGTTCAGGGACTCCACGGCCTCGTTGTCGCCGGACTCCACAGCGTCCACAATGCAGTGGGCAATGTGATCCTTGAGGATCACCCGGCCGGTGCTGTTCAGGGCGGAGATCACCGCCGCCAACTGCACCAGCACCTCGGCGCAGTCCTCGCCCCGCTCCACCATTTTGCGCACAGACTCCAGGTGCCCCTGGGCCCGGGACAGACGGTTCAGAACGGCCTTGGTCTGGGTATGGCTGTGGGTATGCGGATGGGGGTGGTCGTGGTCATGCGGGTGGGAATGGGTATGCTGGTCCATATTCCGTGTGTCATCTCCTTCTGGCGGGCGTGCCCGGAGCGCCCGTGAGCCGGGGGTCCGCTTTCGGATCGATGACCTTCAGCTTCGGCACCCGGTCAATGGCCTGCTTCAGCCCAGCGCTCCTGGCGCAGCCGCCGTGGCAGTTCATAGTCAAGTACTCCTTTTGCAGCGATTTCCTACTGAATTATACAGAAATGCAAAATATTTGTCAATCAATTCGATGATTTTATTCACTTGCCCAACATGTATTGCAGTTCTGCACTTTGAGCGTGCGGATCGACTACAAAACCATTGAAATTCCCAAAATACTCTGCTATAATATCTGCGCATGTCAGGCCGCATATCTTGGGAAGGGTGGGCTGTACCACCCGGCCATGAAGCCGTCCGGGCCATTGCAGCCGAGACTCCGGACAGCGAGCTCATCCGCTGGGTGGACGAGGCCCTGCGGGAAAAGTCCGGCTACACCCTGCCCCCCAAAATCCACATCGCCCAGCAGGACGGCGACTATTACAATGTCATGCCCTGCATTTATGAGCGGGGCAACATCGCCATGGTGAAGATGATCGGCCGCCACAGCATCAAGCGGTGCGAGGACCGCTCCAGCATGATGGGCGATATCCTGCTCTATGAGTCCGACACAGGCATCCTCCGGGCCCTGATGGACGGCGAGTATATCACTACCCTCCGCACCGGCATCTCCGCTGCCCACTCCGCCCGCCTGTTCACCCGGCCGGACTTTGAAACGGTGGGCCTCATCGGCCTGGGGAACATCATGACCGTCTGCATCCGGGCGTTTATCGCCTCTCTGCGGGCGGAGGGGGACCGCCGGGACGTGACGCTGAAGCTCATCCGCTACCACGACCACCAGCAGCGCATCATGGACCTGTTCCGGGAGGACCCCAACGTGCATTTTGTCCTGTGCGACACCTATGAGGAGGTCATCGGCGGCTCTGACCTGGTCTTTGCCGCCAACATCTATGGCCGGGCCGCCGTTCCCGACACGCCATACCGCTACTCCCGGGAGAAATACTTCATCTGACGCTGTTCTTGCGCCGTGCGCTCCGGCGTGGTATACTGAAAACAGTTCTGCTTTTGGCAGACATCAGGAAAATGCATTGGATTTTCGCCGCCTGCGTGATATGATAGTGCAAAACGAGAAATGGGAGGTTTTTACCATGGCAATGATCGGATATGTGGCCCGGGTGCTCACCGGCGTCCGCTTCAAGAAAATGAACCACATGATCGACGTGGTGCACCAGAAGTGCGGACAGAACAACGTGCGCACCTTCTTTGATATGCTGTGGTGCGCCGTGCGGTACGGCGCAGGGTATTATGACTACACCATGTTCGGCTTTTACAACATGAACGGCGCCCAGCGGGACACCTACCTCACCCGGGTGCGCAACAAGAAGGTCAGCAATCTCATGAATGATATGGCCCACGACGACGATTTTGACGACAAGCTGCTCTTTAACGTCCGCTTCGCCAAGTACCTCCGCCGGCCCACCCTCAACGGCGAGACCGCCACGGTGGAACAAATGGCGCGGTTCCTGGAGGGCCAGGAGGCCATTTTTGCCAAGATCAACCACGGCTCCTGCGGCAACGGCGTGGAAAAGCTGTATGTGAAGGATTTTGAATCCCCGGCGGCCATGCTGGACTATATCCGGGAGAAGAAGCTGGTGGTGCTGGAGCATGTCCAGGCCCAGCATCCCGATATGGCGCGGCTGCATCCCCAGTCCGTGAACACCATGCGCATCTGCACCGACCTGGTGGACGGCCAGGTGCACATCGCCTATATCACCCTGAAAATGGGACGGGGCGGCGGCGTGTGCGACAACTCCGGCCAGGGCGGCATCCTCTGCCGGGTGGATATCGACACCGGTAAGATCTGCTCCCCCGCCACCGACGACTATTTCAACGTCTATGACCGGCACCCCGACACCGGCATCCCCCTGGTGGGCTATCAGCTGCCCATGATCGAGGAGGCCAAGGCCATGGCCTGTGAGGCCGCCCGGGAGATCCCGGAGGTGGGCCATGTGGGCTGGGATATGGCCATCGGCCCCGACGGCCCGGCCATCATCGAGGGCAATGACTTCCCCGGCACGGACCTGTGCCAGCTGGCCCCCTTCTGCCCGGAGAAAACCGGCCTGTGGCCCTATTACAAGGAGCTGCTTCACCTGTAAAATGACTAACAACAGCCCCGCCGGGTGACCGGCGGGGCTGCTGTTATCCAATGATCTTTTCCGGATTTTTCAGATCCCGGTCGAGCTGCTTGCGGTAGCGGTCCTCCTCGCTGAACACGCACCCGCAGTATTTCTGCATGTAAAAGCCACGCTCCCGGGCCTCCTGCTGGCCTGCCCGGAATCCGGGACGGAAATCCCGGTACAGGAACTCTACCCCGTATGCCTCTGCCGCCGCCTGAGCCGTCTGCCGCAGCAGCTCGTGGTTCTGATAGGGGCTGACGAACAGGGTGCTGGTGAAGCTGGCATAGCCGTGCTCCGCCGCATACCGCGCCGTTTCCCACAGGCGGATATGGTAGCAGTGGCCGCACCGGTGGTCGATGTCGCCGCACACGGCCCGGCAGAAATCCCGCAGGCCGTAATCCTCCCGGACGATGAGCTTCATGCCGATGGCCGGGGCATAGGCCATCAGCGTGTCCCGCCGGGCCTTGTACTCCTGATAGGGGTGGATATTGGGATTATACCAGAAGCTGACAGGCTCGATGCCCTCGCCCCGCAGCTGGCGGATGCAGGACACGGAGCACGGCGCGCAGCAGGTGTGCATCAGTGTTTCCATAAAATCACTTCTCCTTGGGATGCTTCAGCAGCTGACGCAGCCGCTCCAGGGGCTGGGGCAGGGGAGAGGCGGACAGAAACCGGTTGCGCACCTGCTGGAAGGGCTGCTGACAGAAGGCCGCGAAAAAGTCCTCCCGGCTGCCGGAGGCTTCCTGGGGAGCCGACAGAGCCCCGGCGCAGGCTACCGCCTGGTCCAGGGTCAGCTTTTCCCGCTTCAGGGGCAGTGTGTCGAAATAGTGGGCGCCCTTGGCGCTGTTCACCAGCAGCAGGGAAATGCTGTACCGGGGTACCTCCGGGTGGAAGTCCTTGGGCGGGTCCCGGTATATGCCCAGGGTCAGGTCCGCCGGGCGGTCGGTGCTGGTATAGGGACACCGGTGGCATGCCGGGCGCAGAAACAGCCGCTGCCGCAGACCCCGGCCGAAATCGGACTTGCCGAAGGGGGCGTCATACTGGGCGCCTCCGGCGAAGCGGACACGGAATCGCCGGTCCTTTTCCCCGGGCAGCTTGCCGCAGAAGCACACGTCCACCGGCGGCTGCCGCTTGATATACGCCATAGACCGCACCAGCTGGCCCCACACCCCCGGGGAGGACACGCCGCTGCACACCACGTCGCAGGTCAGCAGCCGCTCCGGATGCTCGCCTAAGAAGTGATACAGGCCGTCCACCTGACAGGGGGTGCCGGAGAACAGCACCCGCCGCCCCTGGTCCAGATAGTGGCGCACCCGGCGGAAGCTGTCGCCCAGGTCGCTTTGCACGGGCTTGGCCCCCTGGAGCCGGGGCAGCTCCGCCTTGTCCTTTACGGCGATGTGCCGCACCCGCAGCTCCTGGTCCAGGGCTGCGCCGAACACCACGCCGCCCTCGTCCAGGATATACTCCGCCAACAGGGGAAATACGCCGCCTGCGGTGGAGGTCTGGCGCACGGCGGGATTCGGGTTCCAGGCGGCAAACACCGCCGGCTCCGGCCGGGGCTCCCGCTGCTTCAGAACGGGGCAGATATGGGCACAGTGGCCGCATTGGATGCAGGCATCGGTGACGGTGGGGTACAGGAACCCCTCCCGGTCCGGCAGCATATGGATGGCCCCCTTGGGGCAGCCGCTGGCGCAGGCGCCGCAGCCGGTGCATCTGCCGCGGTCCGGCAGCAGGGAAGTGGGATAGTCCGTCACGCACTCAGCTCCTTTTCGATGTTTTTGCCATTTTACCACATAGGGCAGGAAAAGACAAGAGGCGGCGGTTATGGGAGGAAATAGGCACTGATGCGCCGGGAAAACGGATCGCCGCACCAGCCTGCGGCTGACTCGAAATGACATATCAAGAAGATTTCCGGTAAATGGCTGCCGCGAAGGAGGGTAAATACTCAATCGAAAATATTTTTTTTCGTTGACAATTGTGCATAAATATAGTAACATAATTGTACAGAGAACCACAGCTGCAACAGACGGAAATTCGCTGGAAAGGTGAGGAAATCCATCATGAAAAGCATCATCTGGAAAATCGAACTGGCCGCCGCGGTGCTCCTGGCGATCTCGGCCCTGGTGTGGGGCCTGCGCCCCGGCGTGTGGAACTACGGCGGCTTTTACCGCATGGCCGCCGGGGAACAGGGCAGGACCTATACCCGCCCGGGCTGCTCCACGGTGGAGGTGACGGAGGACAACCGCCTGCGCATTCAGTCCCCCACGGGGCAGACGGCGGAGTTTACCCTGTCCCTGGCGGAAAACGGCTCCTATCGGGCGGCGGAAATGGCCATGGACGGTGTGGTCCGCAACGTCACCTACAACACCGCCACCGGAACGTTCATGACAGCGGGTGACAGCTGGTCCATCAGCACCCTGGTGCAGGAGAAGGCCGGGTTCAGCCCGGGCCTGACCGACAACACGCTGTACAGCATGGCCCTGGGCAATCACCAGACCCGCATCGCCGGGCGGCCCGGGGAATTTCTCACGGCGGGGCTGTTCCTGCTGCTGGGCCTGGTGCTCCCCCTGCTGCTGAAGCCTGCCATCGCCCTGGACAAATTTCTGCTGGGCTTCTTCTATCACAACTCGGAAAAGCTCCAGGCCACGGACCTGGCCCGGGGCATCATGCTCCTGCTGGGGCTGGTGGTATCTGTCATCGGCGCCATCTGGTGGTGCATCCTTTTGTTCGGATAAAGATCGGGGCGGGCGCCGGCGTCCGCCCTTTTTGCGGGCCGCCGGAAATCTCCGTCTTGCCCCGGGGGGCGGGGTGTGATACAATGGCCTTACTTTATAATGAAGGAGCGTGCCGGTATGATGCACCTGGAAGCGGACGTATTTACCAAATTCGACAAGCAGTGGGCTCTGGTCACGGCGGGGACCCCGGAGCATTACAACACCATGACCATCAGCTGGGGCGGCCTGGGCACCCTGTGGGAACGCCCGGTGGCCACAGTGTATGTGAAAAAGAACCGCTATACCTTTGCATTTATGGAGGAGAGCGACTACTTCACCGTCAGCTTTTACCCGGAGGAGCAGCGCAGGGCCCTGTCCCTGCTGGGCAGCACCTCCGGCCGGGACGGCGACAAGGTGGCGGCGGCGGGTCTGACCCCGGAGTTCCTGCCCCAGGGCATCACCTTCCGTCAGGCGGAGACTACCCTGGTCTGCCGCAAGATCTATTGCCAGGACCTGGACCTGGAGCAGATCCCCCAGGAGGTCCGGGACGCCTTTTATAAGGACGAGCCCGTCCATCGTATGTATATCGGCGAAGTGGTGGAGATCATCAAGGGGTAAGGGGGGTACGCGTGCAGGCGCTGCCCGGAAAAAAAGGCTTTTCATTCTGCGCCGTCTGCGGTATAATAGGTGCCAGTTTCTGAGCAAGGAGTGACACTATGAAGATCATGACCGACAGCCCCATCCGCTTTCCGGGGCTTTTTGGCGACTGGACCATTACCCTCAGCTCCAAGGCCATCAACATCGGCAACGGCATCTACTGGTACGGCATCCTCATCGCCCTGGGCATGCTGGTGGCCCTGTGGTGGTGCATGCGCCAGCGCACGAAATACGGCATCCGCGAGGATGACCTGATCGACGGGCTGCTGTGGGGCATTCCCTGCGGCATCATCGGCGCGCGGATCTATTACGTTCTGTTCTATCTCAGCCAGTTCAAGGACCACGAGGACCGGTTCAGCTGGTCCAAGGCCATCGCCATCTGGGACGGCGGCCTGGCCATCTACGGCGGCGTCATCGCTGTGGTCATCGTGGCCATTATCCTGTGCCGCAGCCGCCATATCAAGCTGGGGGCCATGATGGACCTGGTGGTCATGGGGCTGCTCATCGGCCAGGCCATCGGCCGCTGGGGCAATTTCCTGAACCGCGAGGCCTTTGGTGCGGAAACCACCATGCCCTGGCGCATGCAGCTGACCACCACTGCCGGGGAGCTGGTGGAGGTACATCCCACCTTCCTGTACGAGAGCCTGTGGAACCTCATCGGCCTGCTGCTGATCGTTTTTGTGATATCCAAGGCCAGGCGGTTCGACGGTGAGAACACCTGCTTCTACTTCCTGTGGTACGGCGTGGGCCGCTTCTGGATCGAGGGTCTGCGCACCGACAGCCTGTATCTGTTCAACTGGACCATCGCTGGCCAGCCCATCCGGGTGTCCCAGGTGCTGAGCCTGGTGCTGATGATCGCCGCTCTGGCGGTGCTGTTTTACAACATCAAGCTCCACCCCCACCGGCCTGAGGACCTGTATGTGAACCAGGTGGCTGCCCGGGAGGCTGCTGCCGCTGCGGCGGCTGAGGCCCCGGCAGAAACCGAAGCGGCGGGGTCCCGGGACGACGCCCCGGAGTCCGCACAGGCGGAGCCCCTGGACGATGAGCCTGCCGCCCCCAAAGACGAAAGCGGCGGGGAGTAAGCCGCGCCGGCCAAGAAAATGACCGGAAAACCTGTAATCGTTTATACCTATGTGCGCTTAAGGCGGACGACCGCAAGGCCGTCCGCCTTTCAGCGCTGTTTTTGACGATTCCTCTTGTTACATAGGACCATCCCCTCCGGGCATAGGATTGCCGTGAAGGAGGGATGACCTATGTTATCGGCGGCATTGCTGCTGCTGTCCAACAGCCTGTTTTTGACCCTGCATTTGTCCGGTAATCCCGGCTCCTTTCCCCGTCCCCTGTCCCGGCAGGAGGAGCGGGAGTGCTTGGAGCAGTGGGCCCAGGGCGATCTGTCCGCCCGCAACCGCTTGGTGGAGCACAATCTCCGCCTGGTGGCGCACATCATCAAAAAGTATTATACCCAGGCCAGCAATCAGGAGGACCTGATCTCCATCGGCACCATCGGCCTGATCAAGGCGGTGAACACCTTTCGGCCCGATAAAAAGATCCGCCTGGCAACTTATGCGTCAAGATGTATTGAAAATGCTATACTATCACAACGGAAGAAACGGCGGTTGAGGTGGAAAACCATGAACCTTTTGGGGCAAAATGGTCTATGTTCTGCCGC
>ENA-OUQH01000396-OUQH01000396.1-human-gut-metagenome-genome-assembly--contig:-NODE-396-length-32836-cov-35.824655_pt1 | contig 32836 bp, 27 predicted proteins | sample MGYA00237948_ERZ548828 | MGnify/ENA primary metagenome ERZ548828 (study PRJEB26490, sample SAMN05194711) | human gut metagenome | biome: terrestrial biome; feature: human-associated habitat; material...
AAATCACAATCATAAAAATAATTCATTTTACTATTGACTTTTTATTAGCAGGCTTTAATCAAAACAAATCCCTTGCCCATCCAAGCAGATGCTGTACCAGAAACACCTTTCTTTTACGTTTTTCTGTTAATTCAATCGGCTTTACATGATACGGATCATAATATGTTCCGTCGTCTAATACCTGTCTGGACACGCTCTCATACTCCATCATGCCATCCTCCAGCTGTTTATTAATCTCTTTACTGCGTATTACAAGCATCAGCTCTGTATCCAGATAAGTACTTCTCATGTCCATATTGAATGAACCTATTACTGACAGATCATCGTCAATCAGAATACTTTTTCCATGATACGAATAACCGCCTTCATATTCCCAGATATCAATTCCTGTTTCTAAAATTCTGTTTCTGTTTTTGGCATAATCAGCAGCTCCAAATGGATTTCCGTTATTTGCAACAGAATTTGTCATAATAGAAAAGTCCGGAACCTTCTGTGCAATTTCCTCCCATGTATTATACATCATATCATTGCAAATAATATATGGTGTATGAATTTTTACGCGTTCCTTTGCATTTTTCATTAATTCTCCCAGCTGATACCATACCACCGGTTCCTTAGCTTGGGTGTGGATTGGGTTTGATAACAATATAATCTTTTCTGTTTCAAAGGTTTCATCCGCATAATCTGTATCACAAATTTTTTCCTTATTAACTTCAAAATATTGCTGATACCCTTCCTGCAGCTCTAAAACTGCTTTCTTTACAGATTGTCTGTCAGCTAATTTTTTACTGTTATGAAAATACCGACAGTCCTCCTGTTCCCATATTGTTTCAAAATAATTCCAAAGCTGATTGACTGAATTATCTTTCTGTGGCTCATCGCAGACAACTAACACATCCCGGTCAAAATTTTTATGCCCCGGAAAATCACCCAAAAAATAATTATATGTGTTTCTTCCGCCAAGAATATATATTTTACCATCTGCAATCAGATATTTATCATGCATTCTTCCCATTGTCTTCCATGGCTTAAGCGGATTTGCTTTATTGTACAGCTTAATCTCAACATTCTCATGCGAAGATAATCCATAAAAATATGGATTACCCTCCATATCAATCCAGCTCTCCATTCCATCTACCAATATGCGGACATGTACGCCTCTGTCTGCCGCATCATGCAGTGCTCCTAAAATCAATTTTCCGCTTTCGTCTGATTTAAATGCAAATGTAGAAAGGATTATTTCATCCTTTGCATTTTGGATTAATCTAACTCTTTCTAAAAGAGCCTGCGAATTTTTTTCAATGATTACTGCTCTTTCCGTATTCTCTCTCCCCGCCACACTCATAATATTTGGTGTTTCCTTTATAGTAGCATCAGACACCGCCGGCTGTTTTTTATATGTGATGCAGATTCCGATTAACTCATAAAAAGCCACACATAAAAAAAATGCCAGTATAGCCAAAATAATTTTACATATTTTATGCCTTTTCATTGTACATCACCTGATTCCTTGTATTTTATACTCATACAATACAATGTCAATCTCAATTTTTCCTCAACAGAATTGATTTTATGCAAAAAAACAGGAAAAAGCAGCTGCCTGCAATTTCCTGTCCATAAAATTTTTAAAGCACAATTACGGCAGCGTCAAGCCTGTCTACTTTTCCGTCAAATGCGCTATCTGTCAGCAGATTATATTTCTCGGCATACTCATTAAATTCCTTTACACTGCTGCCGCAATTGAAAAGCATTGCGATTGTCTCATCGCCGTTTTTTCTGATCATGACAATCGTATCCTCATCATCATTTGCGATTGTCTCAATCATTTCGCCCTCTACGATGCATGCATGTGCTTTTCTAATCTGCATGAGCTTCTTATACCAATTATACATCTCCTTGTCCTGGTATTCCTCATCCCAGTACATGCCTCGTCTGCAGTCCGGATCATTTGCTCCCGGCATTGCATACTCATCACCATAGTAGACCATAGGCATTCCGGGCAGTAGCAGCTGAAAGGCTGCTGCGAGATGCTGCTTTTTCTTATTATCATGGCACAGATGTAAAAATCTTGCTGTATCGTGGCTGTCAATCAGGTTCCACATCAGCGGATAGCACTTTTTGTTTAAGCGCCCCTTCAGATATCCCAGATTCTGTACAAACTGGCTGACATTAATCTTTTCGTCTGCAAGCAGGTCTATCAGATTCAGGTAGAATGGATAATTCATGACAGTATCCCACTCATCTCCCTCGAGGAAGTCTCCTGCGTAGTGCCATATCTCACCAATTATCAGCATATCCTTCTTTACTGCCTTGATTGCTTTTCTGAAATTCTTCCAGAAGAAATGACTGATTTCATCTCCTACATCCAGTCTCCATCCGTCAATATCACATTCCTTAATCCAGTAGCAGGCAACATCCGTGATGTATTTTTCAACCTCAGGATTTTTCAAATTAAGCTTTGGCATTCCACCGTAATAACCGAAGCATTTGAAGTTTGGAATCTCTCCCCATTCACCCCTAGGTGGCAGCTCGTCGATAAAATACCAGTCGAGATATTTTGACTTTTCGCCCTTTTCAAGTATATCCTGAAATGCAAAAAATTCTCTTCCTGTGTGATTGTATACCGCATCCAGCACTACCTTCATGCCACGCTCGTGGGATTTTTGTACGAGCTCCTTTAAGTCCTCTGTTGTTCCAAATGATGGGTCAACCTGATAATAATCAATAGTATCATACTTATGGCATGAATTTGATTTAAAGATTGGTGTCAGATACACCACATCGATTCCCAGATCTTTAATATAATCCAGATGCTCTATGATTCCCCTGAGATTGCCATGCAAATCATCCATAGGCGTAATCGGCGCCTTATACCACAGCTCTTTGTCCACCGGCTGTGTTGTGGCAAAGCGCGACGGAAAAATCTGATACACTACCTTGTTGGCTGCCCACTGTGGCACCTCAAACATCTCTTCCTCTCTGAGATTCTGCGGGCAGTCAAACATTCTATCCCTGTTTGTGATGCACTCCTTATCGAACTCATAATTGCCGTAATATACCTTTTCACCCTGCATGTCCGTAAATTCAAAAAAGTATCTCAGACATATCAGATGCATCTGAAGCTGCGCCTCATAATAATCGTGAAACTGCGAGGTGGCTACCTTCTTCATAGGAAGTGTCATTCGCGTATCCTTGCGCTCGATTGGTATATACTTGTCCTCATAGTGAAGGATTACCTCCTTCATATCATCCTTTTTTACCTGCACGCGTATCACAAACAAATCCTTATCTATCGCATAGCAGAATCTTTTATCCATATCATGAAAAATTGCTGAATATTCCATAAAATGCCCCTTTACTTACGTATTTCGTTATTTTGTATTTTAACGCACTATTTCAAACAATTCTATCATTATATCCATGACATTTTTACACTATTTCTACTTTATGCATGATTTTAGATTAATAACATTTTATTTTTTTGACTTTATTCCCTAAAACACTGCGTTCATTATCAATCTTTGAAATCTCACTTTTGTGCCGAAAATTCGAGTGCCTTTTGTTCATTTTCTGCTGTCATTGCATCCACATAATCCTGAGGATTCCAGACTTCATCTAATATATCCTCCGGGAACTTTTTACGAATATCATCAGAGTATTGGCTGCCATCTCCCGGCTCCCAATATTCAGATAGTTCATATCCATTCTCTGTCACATTGAAAGTTAGGGCAACAGGACCACAACCTCCACCGACACTTTCAATCCCTTCTTCGGACAAATTATATTCCTCATAAAGAGTGAGAACATATACGGTCAATGTCTCATTCTCCTCAGAGTTTGCAGCCCCACCGGCTTCTGTAGCCAATACAGTATGGCTTTCGCAGGCAAAAACACCTTTGTAGTATCTATCGCTGTTATGTTCCATGATTGCATTATGGATTGCTGTATCAACATTGGTTTCGTTAATCGATTCTGTTCTGGTTTCCCCGGCACAGATGCGTTGTAAATAGCTGATAAAGTCAGAGTCAGTTATTCGGTAATACACATTCTCATACAGAATTGCTGCTTGATTTCCGTTGGAATCAAAACCGCTGAATGTGATTCTGTCGTTTTCCTTGGTATCCACATGAAGGGAATAGAAAGGTGTATGACCTTGCAAAGATTGGTCTTTGTGACCAATCTTTAAGTTTTTAATACGACTGCTCAACTCGTCAATTTCCGCTGCGGATAATTGGAATGTGGTCGGTCCGCTATTTGTTCTAAAGTCCATGGTGCTTGCTTTGGAAATTTGAACAGAATCAAGTTTCACTGGGAATGAACTCGGATTTGTCAGGAAACATACCCCAAGAACAATACTTGAAACCACAGCAATAGCAACAATCCAAAATGCAGGTTTCTTGTAATTCAGCACATTTTTCACCCTTTCTTTGACGCCAACCTCTCCAAAGGCAAGTGGACAAACCATAACTGTTCTTCTATTCACGCTACAAGAAAGCAGAGCTTCTGAATAAGAAATAGACTCGTTTTGATTCAGTCCACGAATAACTTTTTCATCGCAGGCAAGTTCAATATCTCGGCAAAGTAAAATATACGCAATCCATACAAGAGGATTGAACCAATGGATTGCCAACACTAAATACCCCAACGGTTTCCACCAATGGTCACAGCGTTTCAGATGAGCATTCTCATGGGCAATAATATAGGGCAACTGTGCTTCATCTGTCCCGGAGGGAATGTAGATGCTCGGTTTGAAGAAACCAAGAATAAAAGGTGTTTGTATATCGTCACAAATCCAAATGTTGTCCCGCACAGAAAGGGATGCACCGACTTTCTTTTGCAAGCGGAAATAGCTGACGGCAGCATAAACGAGCATGGCTATGATGCCTATTGCCCATACGATTGCCAGCACAGGAATCAAAAGCTGAAGTGGATTTGCGCTTGCAATTGGCTCTGGAGCAAAGGTGTCCGTAATAATTGGATTCACTACCTTGTCGATAGAGCTTACGCCTGTGGAGATTTCTGGTGTCCAGTCCATCATGATTTCAGGACTGATGGTCTCGGCACTTGGAATCAAGCTCAATGCGCTTTCAAAACTGAATGGGCAAATCAATCGAAAAGCTACGATACCCCACAGTAGGACATTGATCCACTTAGGTGCCTTTTTCAAAACCACACGCAAAAGTACGACCGCAAGGATCAGCCAAGATGCGGCGATACTCATATTTACAATTTTCAAAAAGAATGAACTCATAGATTACTCCTTTCCGGCGGCTGCATCAATCATGCGTCGAATCTCCGCAGCTTCCTGTTGAGAAATACCCTTCCTTTGTGTAAAAGCCGCAATGAAAGCAGGAAGGGAACCTTCAAAGGTTTCGTCAACGAACTGCTCGCTCTGAACGGCATAGAAATCATTTTTAGACAGAACAGAGGAAACGATGCCACCATTATTCTGGAAGATACCACGCTCACAAAGCTTGCGTAATATCGTATAGGTGGTGGAGCGATTCCAGTTCAGTTCTTTTTCACAGAGCTTTACCAATTCTCTGGAGTGCAAAGGCTCATTCGCCCAAATAATATCGGCAAAGTGGGATTCCACTACGCCCATCTTCATCTCAGCCATAAAGATTTCTCCTTTCAGTTTATCGCTAATAAACTAATTATAGTTTACTCCCGATAAACTGAAATGTCAATAGGAAACAGCCATTACTCTCACAGGTTTCATAAAGTTTTGGGAAGAGAATCCGCTGTCGCCACGAAGATAAGTTTTAATGCTCCTTTCCAGGTATTCTTGAAAAATAGATTCCATAAATTTATCAAAAAAATCCGCTATACTTTGTTTTAAAGTATAGCGGATTTTAGTTATTTTACGATCTGAAAGCTTCTAGTAATAGGAGCTGCCTGATAATTGCCACCAATTGTAACTACTGTGACTACATATCTGCCCGGCTCTGTAGGAGCCTTTGTGCTTGAATATGGCTTCCACTTGCTTGTAAAGCCACTGTATAGATAATGCACATTGCTCTGGCTGATTGAGACATCACCATCATATGATAGCGTTGCTCCAAAATCAAAGGATGCTACATCTGAGGCTTTAAGCTTCCCATTTGTAAAGCTCTGATTCCAACTAAGCTTAGTTCCTTTTGAATGCATCTTGACAAGTAAAGCACCAACTCCAACACCTGTCTCATAATTCTTGTTATCGGTAACCGCTGTCACCGTATAAAGACCGGCACGGTTTGGAGTACCAAATGACACTCTCACTGTGTCTGCAACAGAAGGAAGCTTATTTATTATCTCAAGAATCTGTCCAACTGTACCCGTATCTATATGAAGCTTCTTCAACGTGTCAAGCAGCTCCTGTGTGCTGAAAAGTTTTCTAAGCTCTCCGACTGTCATACCGTCCTGCATCATCTGTGTAAAGGACTTTCCATATAGCTTTGAAACAACCGGATCTATAAGCTTAAGTACTGTGCTGTTTGTATACTTCTCAGGCATCTGAAGATAAATGCCTGCATTTACATTGCTTGTAAGACCGGCATAGATTGTATATACATCAAACCTGTCTGAAGGATTTGTTGTAACAAAATCCTGTGGTAGTGCATCTCCGGCATAAATGTTTGTTGACTTTACTTTAACATTTACCTTTGCCTTATTAACGGTCACACTAGTCTCTGCTGATGCTGATGGACGATACTCGGCATTGCCTTTATATGTTATACGGATTTGCTGCTCTCCTGCACCCATCTGCAGATAAGTAAGTAAATTAACCTTTCCGCCTTCTATCGGAGCCCACTGTCTGGTGACTCCCTCAACTCCGGCTACATCATCAACACCATAGTATTCCATTGTAAAATCATCAACACTTAACGTATCCTTTGCAGGCAATGTACTGTTGTCCCAATCAATTACCTGATCAAATATTGACTGTTTCATAACGGCAGTGTCCATATTGTATGAAAAAGATACTCCCTCCCTGCATACAACGGCCGCTGCTATACGGTTATCGGCTGTAGTCACATTTACCTGTGTCTGTGTACCTTTATAGTTCTTATTTCCATCCCACTTTATGCGGATAGTCCACTCTCCCGGACCAAATTTTTTAAATGCTGCAGTCCAGTTTGTAGAATTAAGTGGCTGCCAGTTTGGTATTATATCTGTTCCGGCATTGTACTCCATTGCCACATCATCATATGTAAGCCCTGCCGGATTTGTCTCTGCTATCACAGCATCATAAATTGCTCTTGCTGTAGCATCAAAATCATATGACTGATCCGCGTTAAAAGCCATGCTCACTTCATACGGAGCATCCTTTAAAACAAATGATGATTCATACTTGTAAGCTCTGTGGAGTGTAACAACCTCATCGCTTCCCTTAAGTCTGAATTTGAAATCTCCTTCACCGTTTTCTAAAAATGCCGGATGATTATATTCTGTTGTTACAGTATTCCAAAGTATTTTTTTCGTTGTTGTGCTCGTAAAGCCCTCTAAGCTTCCGAATGCTGTATTTTTCTGTAATTTAGTCTTATCCTTGCCCTCGCACTCGTACTCCCAATCAAGGTTTTTTACATCAACTTCGTCTGCGTTTACAACAAGCGCTTTTGCTATTGCCGCTTTAGCAGTCTCAATATCTGCACCCTGCGGAATAACTGCTGTTCCATTCTGAAGCTGTACTGTCACCTTCTGTGACTCATCTGTCAATAATGCACTGCCGCTGTCAACAGACTCATAAGCCACATCTGCTGCAAATATGACCTGCGTTGCAAGTGGTTCTAATGTAAGCGCCGCTGCAAATATAATTGCAAGACACTTTTTCCCTCTTTTTGTAATCATTTTTCTTTTACCTCTGTTTAATTATTTACTGCCGGAATACATCCGGCTGAATTATGGAATAATGATACAGGGTAAAAAATAAACCGTCAATAGGCTTTATAGCCCAATTTATCGCTTTTATTTACTTATATTACTGCACACTCAGATAGCTTGTCACACAATAAAGTGTCTGTCCATTATATTCCACGCGTGACCAGCCAAACTCCTCATTGATTCCGGTTCTGGTGACGGTTTCCCCATTTTTTATCGTTGCAACAACTGTAGCATCCGGATTTGTGACACTTGGAAGTGCACGCAGATTAACCTCTATTTTTGCAGTGACAGTATCATTACACTCCTTGAACTTTGTCTTCAGTCCGTCTCCGCTGCCACTTCCGTCCTGCCCGGGAACTACATAGTTCATATCTGTTGTGAGGTAGTTTGAAATGGCATAATATGTCTGTCCATTATATTCGACACGTGACCATCCACTGTCACTGACGCCTGTTCTTGTTGCTGTATCACCGTTATTCAGCGTTACCTTAATTGTGCTGTCATTGCCCTGACTTGGAATATCCCTCAGATTGACGCTCTCCTTGGCAGTTACGGTCTCATTTACATCCGAAAACTTCATATTTGCTTCCGGGTCAACTGTTGCATTGTCAGCCGCATCACCATTTTTTGCAGACTCTGTCTCATCAAACCCAAAGTATGCCACATTCAAATCTACCGGCTTATCAATTCCTGACACCTTTCCCTTATTGGTATACTGCCACATGGCATGTGTGCCCTCATATGATGACTTCGGTGTTTCCGGGTAAGCTGTATCCGGATATTGTGACACCCATATTTTGTAGCTGCTCTCAAGCGCTTTAGTATCCCACTGGCTGTTTTCCGACAACTCATTCATGGCAGCGTAAAACATAGGCGTGTATCCTTTTTTATATATTTCCTGCAAAAATGCCTCAGCTACTTTGGTACGGGCCTCTGATGACATGCCATACTGTCTGCTTGCTGAGTCTGTGAAGCCCTCGCAGTCAAATGCCACCGGATATGTAATCTGATATTTTGAGATGTAGTCTGCAACCCAGTCTGCCTCCTCAATGGCTTCTGTTTCATTTACTGCTGATGAGAAAAAATATACTCCAACCTTTATGCCATTTTTCTGCGCCTCCTGCATGTTGTATCTGGCATTTGTATCAACACACATCTCGCCTGTTTTCTGGGTTCTGTAACCCACACGTATCATCGCAAAATCAATTCCGCCTGCGGCAACCTTGTCCCACTTTATAGTGCCCTGATATTTAGATACATCAATTCCGAAGGTCAGGTTACTGTTTTCCGCAACAGAGCTTGCAGACAGTATCTGTGTCTCATCCGCAGAAGCTCCATCATCAGATGTCACACTCATTGAGCCGGCATTGTCTCCTGTATGCTGTGGGTCGTCCTTGTCTGAACTATCCTCTGTGGCTGTTTCCGTCATCTGTGACGAACCTTTAGCCTCGTTTTTTGCTGATTTAATCACAAAAAATGTGGCTACTGCAGCCAGTGCAGCTACTATCGCAACAATTATAAATATTGCTATTATCTTTCTTTTATCGTTCATAGCTTTTCCCCTTCATCAATATATATACCATGTATAAACAACCTGTTTCTATGCAACAAAATATATCATATAATATACTGATTTTCAAATACTTGTCCATTTTTAAGAATCTTTTTTTCGGAAAAAATATTAAAAAATCCGCTATACTCACCTATCATCGTATAGCGGATTAATAAAACATTATTCAATTTTCATCTTATTTTTTATTGCTCTAAGCTATTGTGCCATTTACAATATCGTTCTTTGCCAATAAATATGTAATAGCCGGCATAAGAATGGCTGAAATAATTGCTTTGACAATATTACCGGCACTAAGCTGTGCTGCAATAGCATATGTAACCATACTTACAATGAATCCCAGGGCTGCAAGTGCAAAAATAAGCACCAAACCAATCTTTTTGTGTGCGAAAAGCAAAATACCGATAGAAACAGTTATGATAATCTGTAGTATAACGCTAATGAAACACAGTACGACATATATCGCACCTAATCCTAAAGTAGCTCCTGCGACTGAAGCACCCAGCGCAACGACAATCCCGCCAATTGTTGCAAGAATATTCAGCACGAAAATAATCCATAACCATACGGTTAAACCTGTTGAAAGCTTATTGTTTTCCATAATTATCCTCCTTTAGTAATCCCAATTTTTTTCAACATGTTCATTATAATGTACTGAGAAATTTATTTCAATAGTCAAAATGTCTTATTTTGAACTTTTACTTCCGGGCTAATCAAAAAAATTGTCATTGATTTAAATGACAGATGCATTTACAATATAGCTATTATGAAAAAATTATTTGTAAAATATGTCTCACAAAACATACTCGGCATGGTTGGTATGTCATTATATATACTTGCCGACACCTTCTTTATATCAAAGGCGGTCGGCTCAAACGGTATCACCGCGCTCAATCTGGTGCTGCCTGTATACAATTTGATTTTTGCCATTGGCGCAATGATCGGAGTCGGCTCCGCCATCAGATACGTCGTAGAGAAAAATAAGGGCGATACATCCAGCGAGAGCTATTTTTTTCATGCCCTGCTGTGGTGTATTATAATAAGCGTTATATTCATATTGATTGGTATTTTCATCCCGGACAGGCTCGTAGGGCTGCTCGGCGGAGATTCGGCAATTATAAATACCGGTAAAAACTATACACGTATTTTCATGCTTTTTACACCGTTTTTCATGTGCAACTATGTGTGCAACGCTTTCGTAAGAAATGATGGCGCACCATCCATTGCCATGTGCGCCACACTTTTCAGCAGCCTTTTTAATATTGTTTTTGATTACATACTCATGTTCCCGCTTGGACTTGGTATGGAGGGAGCCGCTTTAGCTACCGCTATTTCACCGATTATAGGCATCCTGATATGCTATATTCATTTCTGCTCAGACAAATGCTCCGTAAAGTTTAAGCCGACGGTTCCATCTGTCAAGAGACTCTTTTACTCCTGCCAGGTTGGTGTTTCTTCCTTTGTTGCTGAGATATCATCAGGTGTCATAACTATTGTCTTCAATATGATTATCCTGAGGCTTGCAGGAAATATCGGCGTGGCAGCATACGGTGTGGTTGCCAATACATCACTGGTCGCTGTAGCTTTGTTCAACGGAATAGCACAGGGTTCACAGCCTCTTATCAGCGACTATTACGGCAGAGGACTTAGAAAAAATGTAGGCTCAATACTCAGGATGGCTGTCGTTTCATCTCTCTTAATTGCTGCACTGCTCATTTTGTTCATATGCACCTTTGCACCTTTTGTGACATCTGTTTTCAACAGCGAGCACGATGCCAGGCTTGCTTCGTATGCCGAGAGTGGACTGCTCCTTTACTTTACAGGCTTTATTTTTGCCGGAATCAATATAGTAGGTTCTGCTATCCTAAGTGCCGTTGAGTCCGTAAAATATGCATTCGCGGCATCTATCATGCGTGGTTTTATCGCTATAAGCATTTTCGCATTCGCACTTTCAGCCGCCTTCGGTATGACAGGTGTGTGGCTTGCTTTTCCGGCGGCTGAATTTGTAACTATGTTTATTATTGTTAAGGGATTAAGGCTGCTTAAGCTGTAGTTGCAAAAACTATTTTGCTGCTGGTCACACTGTGATGTGAACAACAACACATTACTAAGAAATTCTGCCGTTCTCCATCTCATACACCACATCAGCCACGTTCATTGTGGATACTCTGTGCGATACCAGAACGACGGTTTTCTTCAAAGCCGATTCCTTCAATGATTTTAAAATTATTCCTTCATTTAAGGAATCAAGGTTTGATGTTGGTTCGTCGAGCAGAATCAGAGGACTGTCATGGAGAAATGCCCTTGCAATTCCGATTCTCTGTTTCTCACCGCCGGACAATGTATCACCAAGCTCTCCGACTTCTGTGTCATATCCCTTCGGCAGTGTCATAATAAAATCATGGATAGATGCTTTCTTTGCGGCTTCCATAATCTCTTCTCTGGATGCTCCTTGCTTTGCAATCGCAATATTGTTTGCAATGGAATCATGGAACAGGTGCGTTTCCTGTGTGACATAGCTTTCCATATCTCTTAAATGCTTAGTCGGAATCTTGCGGACATCCGTACCGTCTACCGATACACTTCCGGCCTGCACATCCCAAAACCGCATCAACAGCTTTAATAAAGTCGATTTTCCGGAACCGCTCGCACCATGAATACCTGTAATCTTACCCGGCTCTAATTTAAGTGAATAATTATCTAAAATGGTCTCTTCTTCATATGCAAATGTCACGTTTTCTACTGTGGCTCCTGCGAATGCATAATCTACTCCCACCTCAGAATCTACATCCTGATTGTTAGAATGTTCCTCAGTTTCATCTTTGAAAATCTTTGTATCAGAAATTTTCGCAGTCTCCACATCACCCGGAATTTCTTCCACAAGTGGTGTCTCTTCCAATAATGAAAGCACACGCTCACCACTTGCAAGTGTCTGGTTCAGATTATTGGACAGACTTGACAATGCAACTACCGGTCCGAATGAACCCATCATTGCGATAGTACAGGTCAAAATTCCCTCGAATCCCATCTCACCTTTGGAGTACAGCCAGATGGTCAGTGCCAGCATTCCAAAGGCTGCAAGCAAAATTACCATATTGGTAAATGAACGCTGTGAGCCTTCCATTTTGCTTAATGACTCCTGCATTCCTGCAAGGTTTTTGGAACGCTCAGACATCTGTTCTTTTCTCTTTTCACCCTGTCCGTACTGGATGGTCTCGTCCAGTCCACGTAATGAATCCAGAACAAAGCTGTTGAGCTCTCCAAAGCTTGTTCTAAATTCCATTCCCTTCCGACTGCCGCGCCTTCCATTCCACATCGGGATGGCAACACCGACCATCAGATAAGCTGCCAGTGCAAGCACGCCTGCCAGCCAGTGATATCTTCCAATAAAAATCACCATAATGATTGAGGTCAGTGCGGCAATCGCAATCGGTGAAATGGTATGTGCATAAAACACCTCAAGCAGTTCGATGTCAGTTGTAATAATGGAAATCAGGTTTCCCTTATCACGCCCATCAAGCTTTGCAGGACAGAGCTTTCTCAATGCCGCAAACACTTTATGGCGGATAATTGCAAGCAGTTTGAATGCGATAAAATGATTGCAATACTGCTCCATATAATGAAGGATTCCACGAAGCACTGCGATTATAATCATGACTGTGATAATTGTTTTCACCGGGGTAAATACCAGCCACATATTGTCCACCGGAACAATCATTCCTGCTACCCCTGTCAGAAGTCCATGCACGATAACCTGTCCTGCCAATATAGTGAGGAAAATCGCACACAAATAGCCTAATGTTCCAAGGATAATTGCTGCCAGCATAATATGAATCAGAGGCTTTACCAGACCAATCAGGCTTCCCATGATCCGAATGGCACTTCGGCGCCCAGAACCGGCAGCTTTATTGCAATAAGCAACGTTCTTCGTATCACTATGCGTAATATCCCGCTGTGTATTCTTCTTTACATTAATATCACTCATTATACCGCCGCCTTCTTTCCATAGTTTTCCAGTGCCATCTGGCTTTCATACAGATGTCTGTACTCACCATTTTGGCTCATCAGCTCATCATGCTTTCCGTTTTCCTTGATTTCTCCGTCTTTTAAGAAATAAATCTTGTCAGACTTCACAACATTTGCCAGTCTGTGGGAAATCAGAAGCACCGTCTTTGTCTTTGCCAGTTCGTGAATCACATTCATAATCAATTCTTCACTTTCCACATCGATATTGGATGCGGCTTCATCAAAAATATAAACCGCACTGTCTGTCCGAAGCAATGCTCTGGCAATTACCAGTCTCTGACACTGACCGCCGGACAGGTTGCTTGCTTTTTCCTGAAGCTTTGTCTGTAAGCCATCCTGTGTCTGTAAGAATCCTAAGAGATTCACTTTCTGAAGAACTGCTTCCATCTCTTCTTTCGTTGCATCCGGTCTTGCCATCTTCAGATTTTCCTCTACTGTGCCCTTGAACAGATAGCTGTTATGGCGCACCAGAACAACGTGCTTCATCAGGTCAGCTTCATTTACCTCACTAAGCGGTACGCCACCTATGGTGATTTCTCCGTTATACCCCCGGTTCTTTGCTGCAAGGATTCCGGCAATCGTACTCTTACCACATCCGGATTCACCTACCAGTGATACAAAGCTTCCTGCCGGTAGATTCAGATTGATTCCTTTTAAAATCTCTCTGCCCTCTTCATAAGAAAAATGCACATCTTTTAATGTGACATCTAACGCGACCTCCGGCAGTGTTTTTTCTCCGGCCTGTGGCTCAGGTAAATCTAAAATGTTGAAAATCTTATCACTTGCTGCCATACCATTCATTGCGATATGGAAGAACGAACCAAGCAGCCTAAGCGGCAGGAAAAACTCGCTGGCAAGCAGAACAATACATAGCGTTCCTGCTACACTGATATTTCCCTTTAAGAATTCGGATACAGAGGCTGCCATACCGATTGCAGCTCCACCATACGCCACAATATCCATCACGCTGGTTGAATTGAGCTGCATGGTCAGCACCTTCATCGTAATCCTACGGAAGTTCTGGGATTCCACATCCATCTCGTCTGCTTTCTGTTGGTCTGCCTGATAAATCTTCAGCGTGGTAAGTCCCTGTAAATTCTCAAGGAACGAATCCCCCAGTCCGGTATAAATGCTCCAATACTTACTCAGTAATTTCTTTGCAATCTTCTGTACCACCACGATAGAAATTGGAATCAGCGGTACACAGATCAGCAGGATCACACTCGCTTTCAGGCTCACTCTGCAAAGAATGATAAATAATGTCAGCGGTGCGATCAGGCTGTAGAATAACTGTGGAAGATATTTTCCAAAGTATGTCTCCAACTGCTCCACGCCCTCTGCCACCACCTGTACGACCTCAGAAGAGGATACCTGTTCATTGTAGGAAGCTCCCAGCCTTAGCATTTTCTCATAAATCTTTTCACGCAGAATCCGCTTTACATCCACACATGCCAGATAGGAAGACCTTGCTCCCATCCGTTCGCATACGAACCGGATAATCACAACCACAACTAAAATCAGTATCGTCTGTTCAATCACCGGAATTGTCACAGCACGATACACTACCCGTTCCAGTAAATTGGCAATAGTAAAAACCGCCACTACCTGCGACAGGAGGGCTGCCCACTGCCATAAAATCGTATACACGATATATTTTTTTGCGTGGGACAATAACCCCACCAGTCTTGTTTTAATCATAAGATTCTTACCCTTTTGTTTCTTTTTTTGATTCTTTTTTGCTGCATATCAAATGCCATACTGCAAGGACCGGATGATACAACAGCATCCTTGGTCCTGAAAACCGCATGACCTGCCTGATCTGCTCTCTCATCTGCGGCTTATAACAATGTACCTTACAATTCGCACAAAACGTCTTTTCTTCCATAAATGGACACTTTTGACTTCTTTGTTTTGCATAATCCGAAAGTCTTTGACATTCAGGACATATCTGCCCTTCCTGTCTTTTTTCTTTCGGATGGTTTTTTCGGCAATACAGCCGGATCATCTCTTCTACGACATACTGTTCTTTCTGCCGTTTCTTTTCTACTTTGTCCATCTTACTCTACGCTTTCTGCCATTTCAGCTTCAGGCTTTTCTCCTTTTCTTCCCATATACTCATTTCCTGTATCAGGTTATCTTGTCTACCTTTAGTTAGTCTTCACCATCCGCAGTTAGTTAAATCAGTTCCGCTAAAAATATATAGTATTTCTTTTTCTATTGTCAATATTTATGTCTTTCTTCCGTACCCGAGAGTACGAAAATGTGTATTTCGGTTTCCTTCTTAAACCTACACTTTTCAGCATTATTGAAAAATTTTCTCATTAATTTTTTCTGTTTTTTACATTTATAAACGAGTATATATAACTAAAAAAATGGATGGAACCTTTTTCGTTCACATCCATTTTTCTCATATTTCAAATCCTATAATTTAAAAATCAGTCTTGCCGTACTTTCCGGCATGTGCGCTTCTCCTACCGAACAGGATACTGTTATCATCAAATTCCCCTGTAACATTCCATGATCAAATTTCTGGAAGCGGAATGCACTGATTGGAATTCTTACCTTTCCGTTTTTTATTCCTGCAATTTTATATACATCTCCCTGTAAATATTTCAGACCGGTAAGATGCCCTGTCATTTTTCTTCCGTTAATACGTGAAATCTCATGCATTTCTTTGATTGTTAATTCAAGATAGCATCCTCTCTTATTGCGTTTTACTATGCCAAGATGCTCGAATCCATGCTCTGCCATTGAACGACCGCTGCCGTCAGTCTGCATAATAGAAATTGCCACCATATGATTTCCGTATTCTATCAGTTCCTCAATCTCGCCAATTCCATCCTCTTCTTTTTTCATCTGAATTCCCTTGTTAACGCGCATATGGCTCCTAGCCAACTCTTCCAGTCTGACATAATCAATATTCTCAACCATTCCTTTCAGAACATCATCGATTCCTTCCGTAATCCCGCTTCTTTCGAGATATTCCCGCACATCTCTTACTACCTTCTGATGCCTTTGCAACATCATTTTTCCCTTTTCTGTAAAATCAAGACTTTGTGTCAGATATTCTTTTTCAATGCAGCTTTTAAAGAATCTACTTACCGTTGGATGCTTGACGCCACATTTTTCAGCAATCGCACCGATTGTTCCTCTTCCCTTTTCCATCTGTTCCAGCTCTGTCAGGTAGCGAATCTGTAATATTGTCAAATGCTCAAATCCCATTGTCTCATTCTTGCCCATGTTCTGCTCCTCTTACCAAATCTCTACTTCCAGCTGCGCACATTCCCATACCTCCGGTTCGTTCTTTTTTTCATTCATAAATGCTATGAGAAGATTTCCTTCTATTATCCTGTCATTCGGTTTTACAATGAATTCAAAAATATTAGCCGGAATTTTTTCTCCATATTCTCCCCGCTCCGCTATTTTCCATTTTTTATCATAATCCTTATACCACAATCTCTTTCGCTTCAATTCTTCTGTTTTTTGCAGCTCAAAGCATACTTTTTCCGTAATTTCAAGAAAGATATCTCTAGAATAGCATGCATACTCCGGTTTCAGTCGTCTTGGACATTGCTGTTCCAGACTATACATCTGCATCGTAAAGGTATACCTTCCTTTTTCATAACGATCTGTAAGTTCTGAATTCCTGATTCGTCTTTCATAATACATATTTTCGAAATTGATAAACTGACACATTGCCCTCGCCGACTCATCTGTTACAATGTGTTCTATTCTGCACGCATCCTGATCTGCAATTTTTTCATTAACTCCAATAAATTGCAACATCTGACTGATGGAATTATGGCGATAAATGTAATTATTTCCCACTACCAAGCCATAATCTGTCAATTGAATCTCTTGTTCCGGTATTATTGTTTCAATATAGCCATGCTTTTGTAAGCTTTTCAAATAAGACATCAAGCTTCTTTTTTCGATTTGCAGTGAATGACAGATTTTCTCTATTTTCATCTCAATTCCATTTTGCTTACAGAGACAAATTTTTTCCAAAATATCCTCTTCTTTTTCTAATTTTGAATGTGGAAGATTCTGTTTTTCAATTCTTGTATCCATTTTTTCTCCTGATATAGTTTTGGGTCAGCCCATAGCAAATTTCATTAGTTCTAACATATTTTATATATTGTTAGTCAGTATATCACTTTTATTTGGTTTATCAACCAAATTTTTAGTTAAGGTTTACCTGTTCAGGCGCATTTTTATACCACGATATGATACCCGGTGACATTGAATAACTCATTGTCAGATTACAGACTGTGTTATATACTAGTGATTAAGAAAAACCGTTCTAATTGTAATAGATAATGACAAAAGGAGGGCTTGTATATGGCAAAAATAGAGAGAATTATCAATAGGGATTTTGACCAGTTACTTTCCACGATTGAAGACGGAATAATAAATGGCAGTGTGTCAGCATCTCTGGAGGATGCCAGTGACTTTCGAAGCCAAGATGCGCGTTGCAGCGTCAGGGTATTTGAACGCTTCAGCTATACCGGTGGTAACAGGGTAAGTCTCAATGTTACACTTTTTCAAAATGGCGAGGAGCCTGTTCACCTTTCCGCAATTACGGCAGGTGGAAGCCAGGCTGTGTTTTTCAAGCTTAATACTTTTGGGGAAGAGGCATTTCTTGATAAATTGATTGAATTGCTTGATTAAAATAGACAAATTTTTTCAAAAGTATTCTTTATGTTGGAAATCAAACATACAAGTTGTTTTTATAACGCTATTATTCTGTCAGAAACATAAAAAAACTACTGATGGAGGAAAAAAAGATGTTTTGTTTTCAATGTGAACAAACGGCCGGATGCACCGGCTGTACCGGAAATATAGGTGTCTGCGGAAAAAAGGCAGATACTGCACAGTTACAGGATGAATTGACAGGCGCACTGATTGGTCTGGCGAGAGCTGTCGATGACACATCAGCTGTTTCAAAAAAGACCTGGCAGACCATTATCGAGGGCTTATTTACCACAATTACAAATGTAAGCTTTGATAATGCAGCAATTGAAGATATGATACAAAAGGTCAGAGCAGAAAAAGCCTCTCTGGCTGGCGGCTGTAATAAATGTCAGTCTCCTTGTGGACGAACTGACGAATATGATATGCAACAGCTATGGAATGCTGATGAAGATATCCGTTCCCTGAAGTCACTTATTCTCTTTGGTATTCGCGGAATGGCTGCATATGCCTATCATGCATATGTCCTGAATTTTGAAGATCCCGAGGTAAATCAATTTTTCTGTGAAGCCTTGTTCAAGATTGGTTACGCAGAAAGCATGGATGAACTGCTTCCAACAGTTCTCAAGGTAGGTGAAATCAATCTAAAGTGCATGGCACTTCTAGACAAGGCAAATACACAAACCTATGGAACACCGGAGCCAACAGATGTTACGCTTACGGTGGAAAAGGGACCTTTTATCGTAGTAACCGGACACGATTTAAAGGACCTGCAGCTTTTGCTTGAACAGACAGATGGAAAGGGAATCAATATCTACACTCATGGTGAAATGCTCCCTGCCCATGCATATCCACTCTTAAAGAAATTCCCTCACTTGAAAGGAAATTTCGGAACAGCATGGCAGAATCAGCAAAAAGAATTTGATCATATTCCTGCTCCTATTCTCTACACCACAAATTGTCTGATGCCTCCAAAAAGCAGCTACATCGACAGAGTGTTCACAACAGAAGTGGTTGCCTTCCCGGGTACTGTCCATATCGATGAACAGAAGGATTTCAATCCTGTTATTGAAAAAGCACTTGAGCTCGGTGGTTACAAGGAGGATCAGACCTTCACAGGCATAAATGGCGGCACACAGGTAACAACCGGTTTTGGTCATTCAGCAATCCTGTCCCATGCGGATACGGTAATAGAGGCCGTAAAATCAGGAGCTATCCGTCATTTCTTCCTGGTTGCCGGCTGTGATGGTGCCAAACCGGGCAGAAATTACTATACAGAATTTGTAAAACAGACGCCTTCTGACAGTATCGTCCTGACTCTGGCATGTGGAAAATTTCGTTTCAACGATCTAAATCTTGGAGAAATTGGTGGTCTTCCGCGACTGATGGATATGGGACAGTGTAATGACGCTTATGGCGCGATACAGGTTGCAATAGCACTTGCGGATGCATTTGGATGTTCAGTAAACGAGCTTCCGCTTTCCTTTGTACTCTCCTGGTATGAACAGAAAGCAGTCTGCATCCTCTTAACACTGTTACATCTTGGTATAAAAAATATCCGTCTCGGTCCTTCTCTACCGGCGTTCCTTTCTCCTAACATTCTGAACTTTCTGGTAGAAAACTATGGGATTGCACCTATTACCACACCGGAGGAAGACATCAAAGTGCTGTTGAAACAATAATATGTATTTTTTCCGATGTTCTAATACACTAATAGGGAACTATAAAAAACACAGGATATAGCGCCTTTGCTGTATCCTGTGTTTTAAATTAACTTTAAATTAATTTGCAATCATTAGGGTAATCTAAGCTAATTCTCCCCATACATCTCCGGACGCCTGTCCCTGAACAGTCCCCAGCTCTTTCTCTCACTCTCCAGCTCATCCAGATCAAAACTGTGGAGTATGAAGCCCTCCGATACTCTGTCCATCTGCTCAACAACCTCTCCGGTTGCGTCTGTGATAAACGAAGAACCATAAAATGTCAGTGCAGAGCTCTGGTTTCCGTTTTCCGCACACGGTACAACCTCCTCTGTGCCTATCCTGTTTGCCGCCACTACCGGCATCAGATTGCAGGCTGCATGTCCGGTCATGCACCTTCTCCAGTGTGGCATGCTGTCACATTCCAGTATCGGCTCGCTGCCTATGGCTGTAGGGTAAAAAAGTATCTCCGCGCCCTTTAAAGCCATGCCTCTTGCCGTTTCCGGGAACCACTGATCCCAGCATATACCGACTCCAATTGTTGCATATCTTGTCTTAAAAGCTTTAAAGCCTGTATTTCCCGGTGTGAAGTAAAACTTCTCCTGATAATAATGATCGTCCGGGATATGTGTCTTTCTGTATATTCCAAGCACCTCTCCGTCGGCATCTATCACCGCCACCGAGTTGAAAAGCTGTCTGTCCTCTCCAGCCTCATAAAAGCTCACGGGAATCACCACTCCAAGCTCCTTTGCAAGTGCCTTCATGCTCTGCACCGCATCATTTTCAGAAAGCGGCTTTGCATAGTCATAATAATCGTAGCGCCTCTCCTGACAGAAATACTGTCTCTCAAACAGCTCCGAAGGAAGTATTATCTGTGCTCCGGCCTCTGCCGCAGCCCTTATAAGCTTTGCTGCTTTTTCAATATTTTCTTTTACGTCACGGCTGCAGCTCATCTGGATTGCAGCAATTGTAACCTCTCTCATACTATTCACCTTTCTCATCCTGAATTAAATTACTGCGGTATCTGCTGTGTGATACAGTGTATATTTCCGCCACCGACAATTATGTCGCGAGCATATATCGGATACACTTTTCTTCCCTCAAAAAGGCTTCCGATTGCCTTAAGCGCAGGCTCATCCATCACATCACCAAACTGTGGAATGAGCACACCGCCGTTTGTGATGTAAAAATTCACATAGCTTGCCGCTAAGCGTTCTCCTGCCTCGCGCTCATCCTCACCCTCCTCAAAGGTGAAGCCCGAAAGCTCATATTCTGTGATACACACCGGCTTCTTTGGAATGTAAACCTTGTGAACCTCAATTTTCCGGCCGCTTGCATCAGTTTCATTTTCCAATATTTCAAGGTCCGCTGAGGACATCTGATACTGTGGGTCATCCATGTCATCAGTCCACGCAAGCACCACATGCCCCGGGCTTGTAAATGCACATACGTTGTCGACATGCTCGTTGGTTTCATCATTGTATATTCCATAAGGAATCCAGATAATTTTTTCGGCACCGAGATAATCCTTTAATTTCTGTTCTATTTCAGACTTCGATAATTCCGGATTTCTGCCCTTGCTTAGCAGACAGCTTTCCGTCACTATCACAGTTTTCTCTCCGTCTGTGTGGATGGCTCCACCCTCTAAGACAAACGGATGCGCATCATACATGTCGTATCCGGCTTTGTTGCAAAATAAAGCCGCTACTCTGTCATCCTTTGTCCAGTCTGCGTACAGTCCGTCCACCTTGCCGCCCCAGGCATTAAAACACCAGTCGATTCCTCTGACAGCGCCATCCTCATTTTTCACGAAGGTCGGCCCCACATCTCTGGCCCAGGCATCATCTGACTCCATTTGTATATATTTCACCGAGAAATTTTCCTGATAATTTTTCTGCTTTCTGACAGCTTCCACAACAGACCTTGCATTGTCTATCACATCTGCCTCAGCGAGCACATATGCCTGCTCAGACTCTGCTATTGCACATATCACCTCCGCAAAAGCCTCTCTTGCCCGCCTGGCACCGTAAATCCATGAGCCCGGGCGCTTTGGCCAGATGATGATGGTACCCTTGTGGGGAGCATACTCTGCCGGCATATAAAAGCCGTCTGCTCTAGGACAGCCTGCATTTGAAATCTTCATATTTGAATCTCCTGATAACCTTACAATCGTTATTTTCATCCATTACTGCAATGTCCGGAAGCGGCATGCCGTTAAAGGTATTATTTTTGACCATCGAATAGATTGCCATATCGCAAAAGCACAGCCTGTCGCCGGTTTTTATCTCTCTGTCAAATGAATAATCCCCTATCACATCACCTGCCAGACAGGTACATGAGGACAATCTGTAGGTATACTTCTTCTCACCCGGCTCGCCACTGTCCATAAGCGGCGGACGGTACGGCATCTCAAGCACGTCCGGCATATGGCAGGCTGCGGAGGTATCAAGAATGAGTATCTTTATGCCATTGTTTTCAACTATATCAAGCACCGTTGTCTCCAGATAGCCTGCATCAAGCGCAACCGCCTCTCCCGGCTCCAGATAGATTTCCAGGTCGTATTTGTCACGCATATGCGTAATGCATTTTTCAAGCCTCTCAATGTCATAGTCTGCCCTTGTGATGTGGTGTCCGCCTCCCATATTGAGCCACTTAAGTCCATACAGCAAATCTCCGAATTTCTCCTCTACCGCTGCAAGAGTCGTTTCGAGCGCATCCGAATCCTGTTCACAGAGCGTGTGAAAATGAAAGCCCTCTATACGTGATAAATCAAGCCCGTTTTTAATAGCCTTATCGAGTGCCTCTCTTGTTATCCCAAGCCTTGAGCCCGGCGCACATGGGTCATATATCTCATGTCCCTCCTGTGTGGAGCACTCAGGGTTTATTCTGAGCCCGACACTTATTTTTTTATCAGCCTTTTCGATTTTCTCCCTGTGAAGCAGATACTGCGATACGGAATTAAATACAATATGGTCACATATTTCTACCAGCTCATCCATCTCCTGCGGCAAAAAAGCGGGACAGAATACATGGTTTTCCTTTCCCATTTCTTCATGTGCAAGGCGGGCCTCAAAAAGCCCGCTTGCAGTTGTCCCGCTTAGATATCTGCCGATAAGAGGATATTCATAAAATGCGCTGAATGCCTTCTGTGCCAGAAGAATCCTTGCACCTGTCCTTTGCATGACACCGTTTAATATCAAAAGATTTTCAGTTAATTTTCCCTCGTCTATCACATAACAGGGAGTTCTTAATTCATTTATCTTCATACCGGCCTCCGGACTAATCCATATGTACTGACTCATCCTCAGTCTTGTAACAATCCACAGGAACCGGATTCTCCACTACCTGCCAAGGCAGTCCGAACTTATTAAGAGCCTCCATGTATGGATCCGGATCCATCTCCTCGAGATTGAACACTCCCGGCTTCTTCCAAAGTCCCTTTACTACCATCATGGCACCAATCATTGCCGGCACACCTGTGGTATAAGAAATCGCCTGCGACTCAACCTCCTTGTAGCACTCCTGATGGTCACATACATTGTAGATGTAGATTGACTTTTTCTTTCCGTCCTTGACACCTGTAAAAATACATCCGATATTTGTCTTTCCGACTGTACGAGGTCCCAAGGATGCAGGGTCAGGAAGCAGCTCCTTAAGCACCTGTATTGGCACTATTTCCTTTCCGTCCACCATAATCGGGTCTGTCCTTAGCATGCCTACATTCTCAAGACACTTCATGTGTGTGAGATAGCTCTGTCCAAAGGTCATGAAGAATCTAATTCTCTTTATTCCCGGAATATTTTTGGCGAGCGACTCAATCTCCTCGTGGTGAAGCAGATACATATCCTTTTCTCCGACCTGATCAAAATTGTACTGCGCTCTCCACTCCATAGGCTTTGTCTCTACCCAGTGACCGTCTGTCCAGTATGAGCCGTTCGCAGAAACCTCACGCAGATTTATCTCAGGGTTAAAGTTTGTCGCAAATGGATATCCGTGGTCACCGCCATTGCAGTCGAGAATGTCTATAGTATGTATTTCATCAAAATAATGCTTAAGCGCATATGCAGAATAAACAGAGGTCACACCTGGGTCAAATCCGCTTCCAAGAATAGCTGTAAGCCCTGCCTCCTTGAATTTCTCCTGATATGCCCACTGCCATGAATAATCAAAATATGCCGTAAATCCAAGCTCCTTGCAGCGCTTTTCGTAGATTGCTCTCCACTTTGGATCCTCAGTATCCTCACACTCGTAGTTGGCAGTATCGATGTAGTCAACACCACACGCAAGACATGCATCCATAATTGTAAGATCCTGATACGGAAGCGCAACATTTAAAACCGCATCCGGCTTGTATGCATTAATCAGCGCTTTTAATTCCTCCACATTGTCGGCATCAACCTTTGCAGTCTCAATTTTTGTGCTTGTCTTTCCCTCAAGCTTTGCCTTTAAATCGTCACATTTTGACTTGGTTCTGCTTGCAATCATAATCTCGGTAAATACCTCGCTGTTCTGGCAGCATTTTCTGATTGCCACCTGCGCAACTCCACCACATCCGATAATAAGTAATCTGCTCATTTTTGTCCTCCTGATTCGCTTTGGTTATGATATAGTTTTTCTAATTTGTTTTACTTTGTTTCCTCTTCCTCGAGTAAATCCTCCACATATTTCGGAAGCATGAAGGCTCCCCTGTGTAAATGTGTTGTATAATACCAGGTTTTAAGTCCCAGTGCATCCCATCTTTTTGCATCCAGATCATAAAGCGGATGATATTTCTTCGATGCAAACCCAAACAGCCAGTAGCCTGACGGACAGGTTGGAATATGCGCCTGATATACCCTGCTTATAGGAAATGATTTATACACCTTTCTGTGCATTTTCCGGCACTCAAGCTCATCCTCATCATAAAAAGGGCTGCCGTGCTGGTAAACCATGATTCCATCATCCTTTAGCGCCTTATAACAGCTTCCGTAAAATTCTTTTGTGAAAAGACCCTCCGTATGTCCGAGCGGGTCTGTGGAATCGTTGATTATCAGATCATATTCATCATGCTTTCTGCGTAAGAATCGCAGACCATCATCATAAAACATGGAAATTCTTTCATCCTCAAGCCCACATGCTACCTCGGGGAAAAACCGCCTGCATACATCGACAAACATCTTGTCTGTCTCAACCACATCAATATGCTCGACAGACGGATATTTGATGAGCTCCTTTGCCACGCCGCCATCGCCGCCACCTATTATAAGTATCTTTTTGGCATTCGGGTGGACCGCCATCGGCACATGTGTGACCATCTCATCATATATAAACTCATCTGTGTCCGAAAAAACAATCTCGCCATCCAGCGCAACCATTTTTCCAAACTCATATGATTTAAACACATCTATTTTCTGATAATCACTCTGCCCTGAAAAAAGCTGCTCCTGTATCCTTACATCCAGCTTGACATTGACAGTATGATATTGTGAAAACCACATTTGCATAGCCTTTCCTCCTGTTTACTGCTCCAATACCTTAAGATATTCTACCGCAGGATCCTCTGTTCCCTGCATTGAACAGCCCTTTTCCTTTGCGTAGACAATGTATTGCGCAATCTCTTTTGTGATAAGCTCTCCCGGTGCAAGAATCGGGATTCCCGGTGGATAACACATGACAAACTCACCACTTACAGCGCCTACCGCGTCCATAATGCGCACTGATTTCTTCTGCGAATAAAACGCCTCCTGCGGCGATACCGCCACCTTTGGATTTATGTACTCTCCCGACAAAAGACCGGTCTTGTCCTTGCTGTAAAGGCGCTTGATATCCTCCAGCGCACCTACAAGCCTCTCTATATCCTGTATTCTGTCACCGATTGATATATACGCAAGTATATTACAGATATCTCCAAACTCTATCTGGATATCATACTCATCACGCAGCAGATCATATACCTCTATTCCTGCAAGCCCTATATCGAGCGTATAGATGGACAGCTTTGTCACATCATAATCATATATGCTCGTGCCGTTTACAAGGTCACGCCCATACGCATAATAGCCGCCTATGGAATTAATCTCCTGCCTTGCGTACTCCGACATCTGCGCCACCTTGGCAAAGGATTCCTCGCCTCTGAGTGCTAAATTTCTTCTTGATATATCAAGGCTTGACAATAGCAGATACGATGCGCTCGTTGTCTGGGTGAGGTTGATAATCTGCCTCACATAATCAGCATTCACATCCCTTCCGGTGAGCAGAATCGAGCTCTGTGTCAGGCTTCCACCTGATTTGTGCATCGATACCGCAGACATATCTGCCCCGGCTGCCATTCCCGATATCGGAAGCCCCTTTCCAAAATAAAGATGTGTTCCATGTGCCTCATCCGTGAGCACCTTGATTCCCTTCGAATGAGCCAGCGCAACTATCGACTTAAGATCAGAGCAGATTCCGTAATACGTCGGATTGTTTACAAGCACTGCCTTTGCATCCGGATTTTCCTCAATAGCCCTCGCCACCTGGTCAATCTCCATTCCAAGCGAAATACCAAGCTTGGCATTCGTCTGCGGATTGACATAAACCGGTATTGCTCCGCAAAGCACAAGTGCATTGAGGGCGCTTTTATGAACATTTCTCGGCAGTATAATCTTGTCTCCTGCCTTGCAGGTGGACAAAATCATGGCCTGCACCGCAGATGTGGTGCCTCCCACCATAAGAAAAGCATTTGCCGCTCCAAAGGCATCTGCCGCAAGCTCCTCCGCCTCTCTGATTACCGAAACCGGATGGCACAAATTGTCTAGCGGCTTCATGGAATTGACATCGAGCCCTACACACTTTTCCCCGAGCAAATGCACCAGCTCAGGATTTCCCCTGCCTCTCTTGTGTCCCGGCACGTCAAACGGCACCACTCTCTTCTTCTTAAACTCCTCAAGAGCCTCATAAATCGGCGCTCTTTCCTGTCTTTTGATATCCATTTACTTCTCCTGTATTAAAAAAGGATGACGCGTGCAAGCATCATCCTTTAGATTCGTCTTAACAACAGTAAAATCGTAACATATACTATGGAGTTATGCAAGAATTTACGTTTTATTTTTGCTAATGATAGTTACGCCATTGCAGGCTCCTTCTTCTTAATAATCGCCTCAACTTCATCAACACCTGTTTCAGCTACATCTGCGATCTGATCCAATGTATAACCTTTTTTATACATATTCAGAATAAACTTTTCGCTTGTCTTTTCAGTAGCTCTTTCTTCAATTCCTGTACTCAGATTACACATAATTCTCACATCCTCTCTAAATTCCTGATTAATTGGAATATTATATTCATGTTCTATAATATCCAATTTTTCCTGTTCTTTCAATTCACTTGAAAGCAAAGCTCCAATCAACCGGTGCATTTCATATTTTTCATCATGTTCCGGAATCTCATTTGTGATTCCAATTAACACAATGTTTAACAGGTCGAGATTACCTTTCCAGTTACATGGTTTTAGCAGCTCATCTTTTGTCAAATGGATATGGCTTAGGCTGTTATCATCCATGTTCATACATATCCATATGCTGAATACCTGCTTAATGTCATCATAGTTAGTATTTACAAAATCTCTTTCCTTTTGTGACGAAATCAGCCTGCTCACATAAAAGATTGCCCGATTTAAAATTTTATATTCCGTCGGCTCATCCTTCTGAGCCTCAATATTCACAATAATCTGCGAAAGTCCATTTTTCATACGGACATAAAAAATAATATCAAATCTGACTAATCCTTCATTAATTTCAGCATTTTCCGTATTAAGACCTACGATACGCTGTCCTGCAACATCTGTTTTTTCCATATTTGCTAATCCCGGCTCAACCGGAACAACGCTAATACTCGGTTCGCCTTCGATGTATTTCACAACATCTTCCGGCTTCATTCCTTTAAATTCATCGACTGTTTTCACCAGAATATGTGCTAATATACTCTTCTGTGCCAATAACCTTTTAACACGAGTATCATATTGTGCCTTATCTCCTGCTGCATTCACAGCATTTGCTATTTCTGTATTCAAGTCGGCATCCCTCCTTTTGTATTGTACATACACTTCTAAGATTCCGCAAAAGGCTCTCTGCCTTAGTATCATTATAAGCGAGTGACTTTACGAAATCAACTGATTTTTCATTACTTATAGCCTTCCGACTATAAAGAGGAAGCCGGTACATGTGGAGTGCACCGGCTAAAAATATGAAAAAGATTAATATGAGTATTTCTTTTGTTTACAGTGTCAGTATACGGGGCAATTGTGAAAATGCTGTGTTTACTTTCTTACTCTTTTATAAACAAAATATTAATGCAACACAACAAAAGAGCCCTTTCGAGCTCTTTTGCTTTGTACAACATTAAATTGTAGATGATTACTGTAAGAGTGAAAGTACACCCTGGTTAGACTGATTAGCCTGTGCAAGCATAGACTGTCCAGCCTGAGCAAGAATGTTGTTCTTGCTGTAGTTAACCATCTCTTCAGCCATATCTGTATCACGGATACGAGACTCAGCTGATGTAGTATTCTCAACTACGTTGTCAAGGTTGTTGATTGTGTGCTCAAGACGGTTCTGAACAGCACCGAGTGATGAACGCTGTGAAGATACTTTTGAGATAGCATCTGAAATAGCATCAATCGCATATGTTCCAGCTGTTCCGTTCTTGTCATTTACGTTCAATCCCTTAATACCAAGACTTGCAGAATCCATTGCATCAATGTTAACCTGAATTTTGTTAGTCAAATCTGCATCTGCACCAACATGAAGATTGAAACTCAATGTATTTGCAACTTTTGCCTGTGCAAGATTAATTGTAAAGCTTCCGTTTCCTTTATTATATGCAAGAGCATCACCATTTGCATTTTTTACAGAAGCGTGTCCCTCAGTGTCTCCAATCTGATTAGCCTTTAAAAGCTCTTTTCCAGCTAACTCATATGCTTTCTGAACAGAAATTACAGTTGAATCTTTGTCATCTACTCCATCTGCTGGATTAACATCTGTAATAGAAATTTTTGTCAAGCTCTGGTTACCTGCTGTAAATGTTCCGACAGAGTTTGCGAATCCTTCATATGAGTCAAATTTTTTCTTATTATTTACTGCAGTTTGATCCTGAGTAGTAGTTGATGTTTTTGCTTCTCCGTCAATATACCAACCTGCATTATATCCATATGTAGTAGTCTGACCAGTTGTAGAGTCTGCTACAGCTTCATAATATTTATATGTTATTGTATTGTTTCCATTAGTAATTGAAAAAGTACTACCAGCCTCATCCTTTACATTATTCTTCTTTAAGAAGTCTTTCACATCCTGCTCTGTGGTTCCACCAATAGTGTACTGCTTGCCACCGATAGAGATTTTATCGCCAACCTTTAATGCATCCATTGTAAATGTAGCTGTTCCATCTCCATTGTTTGTTAGAGTTCCCTTTAAACCAGCATCATGAGCTTCAAGATTAATTGTCTTTGTGCCCTGATCACCTTTAAGGAGATATGTTTCATTGAACTTTGTTGTTTCAGAAACACGATCAATCTCTGTTGAAAGTTGGTCAACCTCATCCTGGATAGCTTTTCTATCAGTTGTTGAGTTCGTTCCGTTAGCTGCCTGTGTTGCAAGCTCGTTCATACGCTGGAGCATTGAGTGAACCTCTGTGAGGGCACCTTCTGCTGTCTGTACTGCTGAAACACCGTCCTGAGCATTTGTTGAAGCTCTGTCAAGACCCTTGATCTGCTTTCTCATCTTCTCAGATATTGTAAGTCCTGCTGCATCATCTGCTGCACGGTTAATCTTGTAACCTGATGAAAGCTTCTCTGTGCTCTTTGACTGTGCGCTTGTTGTTACGTTGAGCATTCTGTTGGCATTTGCTGCCTGCATGTTGTGTTGTACTACCATAATATAATCCTCCTTGTCCCACACTGTGGGTTATTATGTTTGACCTCTGGAAATCCTTTTCCCGAGGGTTGTGTAACTGCTTTATGATTGTTTTATTTAAGCAGCTACGGTTTTTCTATAACAAGCGGCTTCCCGGGTGTGGCAGATGCCACAGCCGCCTATTAACATGATTAGTTGCTTTGCGTCTTTTTCTGACGCGATTTTTCTTTCCAGATGATGCGCTGTATTTCTTTTTGTGCCTCATTGGAAATCTCAGGATCGGGATAATATGTATCTTTTCGCTTCGCCGGGTCCGGTTCGTTGTTGGATCTTGCGATATTCAGTTCTTTGGGAGCATCTATCAGTAATCGACAGTGCTTTCCTGTTCCACCCGCGAACACGATTCGGATATCGTCTCCGATATTTACATATTGCCCTTCCTTTAATGATAATTTGAGCATTTTCTACCTCCATGCACTAGGGAATAGCTTTGTCCATGCTTTTCCGAATTATGTAACATTTTGTAGTAAAATGTTGCATTTTTTGCTTTACACCTATTATATCGGACGTCATTTTCAGAACTTAACCCCTGAAAAATAATTTTTTCAATAATTTTCTTTTCATTTTTCTATCATTTTTTTGTTAGTCTTACCGGATTTAATCATATCTGTATCAAAGATGAAGTAATTCTTGATGAAATATGACTAAATTGGCGTAAACATTTGATGTTTTTTAATCCACTCTTTTTTTGACCCATTATCAATCCACGAAAAATGCAACATTTTACTACAAAATGTTGCATTTTTTCTATTTTGAACTTACCATTATTGTGTTGTGGATTTTGGATATTCTGAGGGGTGAGAGTCTGTCATTTTGTATGTGCCGGATAACATTTTCTACTATAAAGGAGTATTCAATGGGAACTACACAGCCAATCCGAAACAAGGACGAACTCACGGCTTTCAGGATGTACTATAAGGACATCCGTCCAAACAGCCGCAATTACTGTTTAATTGTGATGGGATTAAACACAGCACTAAGAATTAGTGACCTGCTTAGATTAAAGTGGGACAACGTTTACAATTTCAAACATCATGAATTTCGCACTCATTTTCTTATCAATGAGCAAAAGACCGGCAAGAATAACTATGTCACTCTAAACTACAATGCCACCGATGCTCTGAAAGATTATTTCAATGAACGTAATCCAAATGACCATGAATTTATTTTTACCAAGAACACCTGCAGATACCAGCCTATAAGCAGGACTCAGGCATATCGTATTGTAAAGACTGCTGCCGGCAAAACAGTGCAGGATGAGCACATCAGCTGTCATTCACTTAGAAAGACGTTTGGCTATCACGCCTGGAAAAATGGCACACCTCCCGCTCTGCTCATGGATGTCTATAATCACTCATCATATGAGATTACCCAGCATTATCTGGGGATTGAGCAGGATGAGAGGGATGAGATTTATCTGAAGCTTGAATTATAGTACCGTCTATTCCGCCGGCCACGATTTTCTGAGTGCCACATATGAAATCAGAAAATTGGCAAGCCAGCCGGCCGGTACAGCAAGCCATACAAATGCAATACCGAAACGCGGTGCGCAGATTAAGGCAACCGACAGGCGGATTGCCAGGTTTACCATATTGGCAGCGAGAAACGGACGCATGATGCCAAGTCCACGAAGCACTCCATCGGTGGCCATCTTGATACCCATAAAAATGAAAAAGAAGCCAAGCCATCTCATATAATCCCCTGATACCTGATATGCCATGGCCGTTCCGTCTTTGCCCAGGAATAATGATGAAATCTGTGTATGCAATGTTTCAATTACTATAAAAGCAAGCACTGCAAAACACAGGTCTAACACCAGCGCAGCGTGATAGCCTTTTTTGATACGTTCTGTCTTCTTTGCTCCGAGATTCTGGGAAACAAACGGAGAAACTGCATTTCCAATGGATACAAATATCAGTGAAAATACATTCTCTACCCTCATCGTTGCCGAATATCCTGCAAGCGCCTGTGTACCGAACGGATTCACAACTGCCTGTACTATCATCATGCCAATTGACACCGTAGACTGCTGGAGAACCGAAGGCACAGCAATCCGAAGCATTGAATGAAGCTCATGCCTGTCAAACCATTCAAAGCGACTTTTATACCGGCGCATCCTGCTAAAGAAAATCAAAAGTGAAAACACTGCAGATATTCCCTGAGCAATTAGAGTTGCAAGGGCAGCACCGAACACACCCAGATCAAGGCCTGCCACCATCCAAAGGTCCATAAATATATTTAACACAGAGGAAAATATCAAAAGCCCCAACGGAATCCTTGACTCGCCAATCGATGTAAACATCGTTGAAAGTATGTTATACATAAACAGAAACGGAAATCCCACAAAATAAACACGAAGATACAGCACTGCCTCATCCAGTATGTCAGCAGGTGTCTGTAGCAAGCTCATCATTGAATGTGAAAAGAAAAAGCCAAAGACGCCCAGAAGTACGCTTAAAACCAGAAAACTAATCAGTGATGTTGATACTATTGTTTTCATTTTGCCGTAATCCCTGGCGCCGAAATAGCGGCTCACAAGTACACCGGCTCCTACACCGGCTCCCAGTGCTATACAAATGAACACATTCGTAAGCGCAGCACAGGCTCCAACTGCCGCAAGTGCAGAGGAGCCTACAAACTGACCAACGATGATTGAATCAGCCATATTATATACTTGTTGAAAAAAGCTGCCCAAGATCATAGGCATTGCAAAAACTGTCAGCGCCTTTAAGGGGGCATCTGTAATTAGATATTCATCTTTTGACATTATCTTTTCCTCAATCCGCTATACTAAGCTATAGTATAGCGGATTAAAAATCAAATTACAATTATTATTACTGTCCTGTGACTTTATCCGTTACTGTTCACACCTAACAGTGTGACCAGCAACGATTACAGCCCATTTAAAATGCCTCTACGAGGCAGGGGCTGTAATCACTCAATAATTAACACTATGGCGCATAGCTTGACAGCGCAGTGTCAAGCTTGCGTCTGAACAGTAACCTTTATCCTTCAATAGCAATATGTTTTGTGGTCTCAACTTTCTTTTGCTCCTTCTT
>ENA-OUQH01000415-OUQH01000415.1-human-gut-metagenome-genome-assembly--contig:-NODE-415-length-31652-cov-5.167453_pt1 | contig 31652 bp, 27 predicted proteins | sample MGYA00237948_ERZ548828 | MGnify/ENA primary metagenome ERZ548828 (study PRJEB26490, sample SAMN05194711) | human gut metagenome | biome: terrestrial biome; feature: human-associated habitat; material...
CCGTCAGGGAATTGTAATTGATGGTGAAGGTTCAAAGGTTATTTGCAAAGACTAAGTGGTTCTTTTTGTTTTGCTGGCGCTTTGCGGGATGATGTGGTATACTCAGCTCAACAAATCAAAATTCTGGAGAATGACTATGCAAAAGATCCGTACTGCCACCTTTGAAGATCTGGATGCCATTGCTGCCGTGGAGGCGGCCTGCTTTCCGGCTGCGGAGGCGGCCACAAAAGAAGAATTTGCCGGGCGGCTGACCCATTATGCCGACCACTTCTGGCTGCTGTTCGAGGACGAAAAGCTCGTCTCCTTTGTGGACGGCTTTGTGACCGATACCCCCGACCTGACAGACGAGATGTACGCTGACGCTTCTCTGCACGATGCCCATGGGGCGTGGCAGATGATCTTTGGGGTGAACACCCTGCCCGAATACCGGAAGCAGGGCCTGGCCGGGCAGTTGCTCCGCCGGGCCATCGCCGATGCAAAGGCTCAGGGCCGCAGTGGGCTGGTGCTCACCTGCAAGGACAGGCTCGTGCACTATTACGCCGGCTTCGGCTTTGTCAGCGAAGGCGTTTCCGGCTCCACCCACGGCGGCGTGGTGTGGTACCAGATGCGGCTGACCTTCTGAACTTCCTGCAAAAGCAGCGCCCCCGCCTGCCGGAAACACCGGTGAGCGGGGGCGCTTTGCATTTGCTGGGAGGATATGGTCTACCTGCACCACTGGGCAAACTCTGCATCTGTGCACTTGACGTAGTGGCTGCCCGCAACATGGTGGCTGGTACCCAGGCTGTAATCGATGCCGGAGGCGGCGTAATCGTAGGTCTCAGCCACGCGGCGCTTTTCCACAACAGGGTTGGGCAGCGGGATGGCCGACAGCAGGCTCCGGGTGTAGGGGTGGATGGGATGCTCAAAGATCTCCTCGGTGGTGCCGGTCTCCAGCAGGTGGCCCAGATGGAGCACCCCGATGCGGTCAGAGATATACTTGACCATGGAAAGGTCATGGGCAATGAAGAGGTAGGCCGTGCCGGTCTCCTGCTGGATATCCTTCATCAGGTTGACCACCTGCGCCTGAATGGACACATCCAGTGCCGAGATGCACTCGTCGGCGATGATGAGCTTCGGGTTCATGATGAGGGCGCGGGCGATGCCGACGCGCTGGCGCTGACCGCCGGAGAACTCGTGCGGGTAGCGGTTGGCGTGCTCACTGTTCAGGCCGACGCGCTCGAGCAGGGAGATGATCTTGTCATGGCGCTCCTTGGCGTTGGCGCACAGGTGGTGGATGTCGATGCCCTCGCCGACGATGTCGCCGATGGTCATACGGGGGTCCAGGCTCGCGTAGGGGTCCTGGAACACGATCTGCATACGGCGGCGGTAGGGCAGCATATCAACGGCGATCTTTTCCTTTTTGTCAAACAGGACCTTGCCGTCGTAGATGATGGTGCCGTCGGTAGGCTCATACAGGCGCAGCAGGGTGCGGCCCGTCGTGGTCTTGCCGCAGCCGGACTCGCCGACCAGGCCCAGCGTCTCGCCCTTGCGGATGGCAAAGCTCACATCGTCCACGGCCTGAACGTACTGCTTGTTCTTGCCCATGCCGCCGGCGGGGAAATACTGCTGCAGATGCTTTACTTCAACGAGATTCTCGCTCATCAGGCTTTGCCCCCCTTCTCAAATTCTTCCTTCTGGCGCAGCCAGCAATAGGTGTAGTGGGTGTCGCTCAATTCGGTTCTGGGCGGCATCTTGTTCAGGCAGACCTTCATGCAGCTCTTGCAGCGCGGCGCAAACGGGCAGCCTGCGGGCGGGTTCAGCAGGTCAACGGGCTGACCCTCGATGGGCACCAGACGCTCCTTCTCCTCGGCGTTCAGCTTCGGGATGGAGTTGATAAGGCCCTTCGTGTACTCATGCTGGGGGTTGTAGAAAATTTCGTCCGTCGTGCCGTACTCGACGATGTGACCGGCGTACATGACGGCGATCTTCTCGCACATCTGGGCCACAACGCCCAGGTCATGGGTGATCATGATGATGGACATGCCCAGCTTGTGGCGCAGGTCGTTCATCAGCTCCAGGATCTGCGCCTGGATCGTCACGTCCAGCGCGGTGGTCGGCTCGTCGGCGATCAGCAGCTTCGGCTCACAGGCCAGCGCAATGGCGATCATAACGCGCTGGCGCATACCGCCGGACAGCTCGTGCGGGTACTGCTTCAGGCGGCGGTCCGGCTCGTTGATGCCGACCAGCTCCAGCAGCTCCCTAGCGCGGGCCCAGGCCTCCTGCTTGGTCTTTTTGGTGTGCAGCAGGATGACCTCGACGATCTGGTTGCCGATGGTGTACACCGGGTTCAGGCTCGTCATGGGGTCCTGGAAGATGATGGAGACCTCGTTGCCGCGAATTTTGCGGAACTCCTTCTCGGTCATTTTGTCGATCTGGTGGCCGTTGAACCACACCGTGCCGCCGACCAGACGTCCGGGGTAGGCGGTCAGGCCCATGATGGAGTAGGCCGTGACAGACTTGCCGGAGCCGGACTCGCCGACGATGCCCAGCACGTCGCCCTGGTTCATGCTGAAGGACACGCCGTTCAGCGCCTTGACCTCGCCCGCGGGGGTGAAGAAGGACAGGCGTTCGTCCTTGATTTCAAGAATTTTTTCGCTCATGTTGCTCCTCCTTCCCTCTTTAGCTCTTGAGCTTCGGGTCAAACGCATCGCGCAGACCGTCGCCGAACAGGTTGAAAACCAGGATCATGATGCTGATCATCAGCGCGGGGGCGATCAGCAGCACCGGGTAGGTGTTCATGCCCTTGACGGCGTCAGTTGCCAGCGAGCCGAGGGACGGCATGGGGGCTGCAACGCCGAGGCCGAGGAAGCTCAGGTAGCTCTCGGTGAAGATGGAGGACGGGATCTGCAGGGTGGTGGTGACGATCAGGGTGCCCATGCAGTTCGTCAGCAGGTGCTTCTTGATGATGCGCCCACCGGAGGCACCCAGCGCGCGGGCAGCGGTGACGTACTCGCTCTCCTTCAGCGTCAGGACCTGGGAGCGGACGATACGCGCCATGCCGACCCAGTACAGCAGGGCGAAGATGATGAAGATGGACACCATGTTGGGGCCGAGCTTCTGCATCCAGCCGAAGCCGGGCTTGGTGGCCAGGCCCTCCAGCGGTTCCTTGATGGCCATGGCCAGCAGGATGATGAGCAGGATGTCGGGGATGGTGTAGAGAATATCGGTAATACGCATCATGATGTTATCGATCCAGCCGCCCGCAAATGCGGAGATGGCGCCGTAGGTCGCGCCGATGAGCAGGACCAGCACAGAGGCCAGCAGGCCGACGGACAGGGAGACGCGGGTGCCCATCATGACACGCACGGCAAAGTCACGGCCCATACGGTCGGTGCCCAGAATGTGGGGGAATACGTTCTCGCCCTGGTCGATGAGCTTCTGCTCCGCGGCAGAATACTCAAACGGAGCCAGGTTGTTGCTGCCCTTGATCTGCTGCTCATAGCTGTAGGGCCAGAAGCTGGGCAGAACATAGGCCATGAAGGCGATCAGCAGGATGACGACCAGGCTGACCATGGCGATCTTGTTTTTGCGCAGACGGCGCATGCCGTCCTTCCAGAAGTTGACGCTCTCGCGCATGACGACAAGGCTTTTCTTCTCGTCGTTGGACGCGGGGGCAAAGTCCTCAACGTTGAGTTGCAGGCTCAACGGATTCTTTTTCAGATTTTCCATGTGTCTGCTCCTCCTTACTTCAGCTTGATGCGCGGGTCGATGATCTTATACAGGATGTCAACAACGACGTTCGCAACAATGACGAGGGTCGCCAGCAGGATCGTGGTGCCCATGATCATCATGTAGTCACGGTTGGTGATGGCGGACACAAAGTCGCGGCCCAGACCCGGGATGGAGAAGATCTTCTCCACGACGAAGGAACCGGTCATCAGGCCTGCCAGCATGGGGCCGACATACGTGATGACAGGCAGGATCGCGTTGCGCAGCGCGTGCTTGAAGAGGATCTTCACACTGGAAACACCCTTGGCGCGGGCGGTGCGCATATAGTCCTGACCCATGACGTCCAGCAGGCTGGAGCGCATCAGGCGGGTGATGTAGGCGGTGGGATAAATCGCCAGCGCCGTCACGGGCATGATGTAGGCCGCCGGTTCATTCAGGCCGACGGTAGGCAGGAGCTTCAGGTTCATGCCGAAGGTGTACAAAAGCACAACGCTTGAGATAAAGCTCGGGATGGCGATGCCGCAGGTGGCAAACACGATGATCAGATTATCGGCCCACTTCCCTCGGTTATACGCGGACAGACAGCCCAGCGGAATGCCGACGCAGAGCGCGACGACCACAGCCAGACCGGCGGTGCGGGCCGAGACCGGCAGCTTGGAGAAGATGATCTGGTTGACGGTACGGCCGCGCTGTTTCAGGCTCAGGCCCATATCGCCATGGATCAGGCTGTTCATATAATTAAGGTACTGCACGCCGAGGGGCTTATCGAGGCCGTATTTTTCGGCCAGAGCCTGCTGGGCTGCTTTGCTGATGGACTTTTCCGCCACGAACGGGCCGCCGGGGACCAGGTTCATGATGAAAAAGGTAAGGGTCGCGACGATGAACACGCTGAAAATGCCCATTGCCACGCGCTTGACGATGTACTTCGCCATGGTTTTGTGCCACTCCGTTTCTTAATGGAATACAAATTGGGGTCGATTTCGGTTTATTCGTTTAACGCTCTGTACCGTGCGTACACGCTTGTGCGCAACAGGCGGACAGACAGGAGAATAAAAAAAGCCGATGGCGGCTGCGATTGCAAACGCCATCGTTCGTAATCCGAAATCTACTCTATATTATAAAATGTTGCAAAGTATTTGTCAATTCGATGTTCGTTTTCAGACAACGGCAAAGAGCTGAAAACCCGCCCCGCAGGCTGCGGATTTTCGTGAAAGATGCCCATTTGCAGAATTTTTTGAGTTTTTTGAAAAAAACGCTTGACTTTCCGGGCGGTGGGCGCTATAATAAAACACGTTCTCCGGCGAGAACGCCAAGAGAATATGCGCCGGTAGCTCAGCTGGATAGAGTGTCTGACTACGAATCAGAAGGTCGGGGGTTCGAGTCCCTTCCGGCGCACCAAGAAAAGCAGCGATTAAACGTCAAGTTTGTCGCTGCTTTTCTTTTTGTATTTGCATTTTTTCTCATTTTAGGCGCTTATTTGGCGCTTATAGATTTTCTTGACATGTTATTGTCCATGTTAACCATGCGGAAAAAGCACTATCTTCAGCAAAAAATCCACCATAGACGCAACGATTGTCTATGGTGGATTTTTCCATTACCCCTTATTTATATTTTTAATCGGAAGTATAAGTTCCTCAGTGTTACCGTGATTAGCTATATACAGGTCTTGTACTGTAGGATGATGTCTCTGCATTTTCTCTGGTAGCAGCAGCACATCCTCCGGGACTGCACAATAATAAGTCTGCTGGGCCTCTATCATTTTCTGCACTAGATGCTCCTGCAAAATATCAAACTGGCTACTATCTGTGTTATACAATTCTGAGTAGTTTCGCCATCCTTGGCTTTTTTGGTTAAGCAAGACGATGTTTTTTGTCTCCAAGCAATTACTGATATCGCTTTTGTACCTCTCAATATTTTTTTGCGGGAGACATTTGTAGTATTCATTTCCCCTGACTGCAAATTGCAGCCCAAGAAATTCAAAAGGCTTTTGTTTTAGATTAACAAGATATGTTTTTTCTGGTGCCAGATCCAGGCGCAAGCGGTATTTAATAAACCAAGTCATTTGTGCCTGCACGGTCATTGCCTGCTTCCGATCCGTGCAGAAAATCACAAAATCATCGGCATAGCGGACCATACGGGGCAACTTTTGATCTCCGTACAAAGAAACAAAATACCTGTCCATATACGCAAGAATAATGTTGGCCAGCAGGGGCGAAATGGGTGCTCCCTGGGGCAACCCCTGTTCTGGTCTAACCTTTGGCTGTTTCGGGTATTTATATGGGGTTTTGAGTGTTACGTTAATAGTATGTAACAGCTGACTGTCGCGGATTCCAGCAGACCACAGACAAGCTCTTACAAGGCTGTGGCTCACCGAATCGAAAAACGAATGGATATCACCGCAGATTACATAGCCTGCCTCTCCAGCCGGAGGAAATGCGTCAAATGCGGTTTTGCATGATTTTCCCGCTTGAAAGGCGTGATTTATTGGGCTCATCAGTGGTCTGCAAGCCTTTCTAAGAGGCTCCATTATGCACCACTGTGCAACGCGGTCAAGAAGCGGGTAGATGCTTATTGGACGAGTTTTCCCGTTGTTTTTGGGGATGTCAAAGCGTTTTACACAGCCTGACGGTCCATGTAGGACATGGTAGCGTATAAGAGACCATGCGTGTTCTTGCTCCATTCCATCGATAAGAATAGTCCGTGTCATTCCATCCCATGCGGGGGAATCACAACTCTTCTTGTGCTTTGCCATATAGTAGGCCGATTTTACGTTTTTATCCGTGAGAATCTTCTCACCCATCAGATTATAATACAGTTGCTGTGGCTCGTAGAGACTTGTCTCCCAGGATTTTGTCGTGCACTTGTCAAGCATTGGCATCATCCGCGAATCTGTGGCGAACAACGGTATAACCCAGCACAGTAGGAATTACCGGGTCACGCAGCAACTCGATTTGATCTCTGGACAGTCCCGTGAAGGCGCCGAGCATCTCAAGATATGCCAGCATGGTAACAGTTACAGTCTTTTTTCTCTTGTTCATAAAAACGCCGAAATCCTCATATACGTTGGCCGCATCACTGTTGTAATGCCAAATCACATGCCCGCCGAGTGCATCCAAGATGTCCTCATCGTACCCCATAGGGGAGAAAATGGCAAAGTCATGCGAAGGCCCTACATCCACTTTTTCCTTGCCCAGCGACACCTCAAATTGTGCACATCGAAAAACCTTCCCCAGTTCAAAAGGCTTTTGCGGGAGATCCCAGATCTTGTAGCCAGACGCCCAGACATCACAGCGCCCAACAAAACAGTCTGCGTGCAGGAGCGAGTCGAGCCAGCTGCAACGATTTGCAGCCACTGCGCAATCATCCCAGGTCTTGACCTCTTCGTAGTGATCGGTAAAAAGCGTGTGCAGTTTTTTGTAAAGAACCTCTGGATCACCAGACAGGTCCTTGCTTACATATGTACACTTGCCATTATTATACACAGCAAGATAGACTTTCGGGGCGTGCTTTTCACGGGTCAGATAGATAGAGAAATCAATCATATTATTAGTCCTCCAATTACATTTCTTTAATTTTGTAGATTTTGATTAGTTGGCTTAAAATCTGTTTCCGATGATTTTGGTAGGTTGATGTTGAGATGTTGAGACGCAAACAGATGGCGCTGCGCCCTAAATTTTCGATATATCGCAGCTCCGCTTGTTTGCGAAGGTCTCCTGCCAACGATCCCAGTGCAGCCTCAAAATATCGCTTTTCGTTGTGCACTTGTTGATAATCCGCCTCCTTTTTGCAGAATTTGGCATTTGCCTCCTTGTTGTCCGAGACATCATCCGGGCGCACCAACAGCGCCAGAGCACTATCGGTCTGCTTAATTGTCATGTACGTCTCAGCAATGTCACTGTCCTTTTTGCTGCACAATGCAGTATAGATATCCATACGTTTATCAAGTCCTTTCATACGTTATCTGGGGCCCATAGCAGCCACGGTTAGTTTTACCCGTTTTGCTGTTTACGCGGTGCCATCCTAATTTTGTAAGTATCGTAATCAATTCTGCGGAGTCGTTTTTCCGGATATCGCTGCGCGGTTTGCCCAAGCACTCCACCCAGATTTCCAGGCAAGAGACACGATCACGCTGTACAGTTCCTTTTTCCTGCATCACACCATTTACGTTCTGATAGAATAAGACCCTCTTCTCGATGGTGCGTTTGTCCCAATCGGCAGGAAGCAATATTGATAGATAATTTTCAACGAGTCCTTCTCGTGCATCTTCCTCCATTGCAACCGTCTGCAATTCACGTGCCACTTGGCTTGCGGTCTCGGTCAGGATCGTACTATCTCCGCGATTGTAACGCACTACAGCCTCGGCCCAGATCTGGTCAATATCTTTCTTCGTCAGATCCCACGGATGTTTTTGTGTTCCGCCATACACTGGCACAACCAGAAATCTACGATTACCCGTTGAATCACGGAGAAAATTAGCATTATTAGTTGTTGCCACAATGACACAGCTACGCGGATGGCTCTCCACGACCGTTCCGTAGGCTCTCCGGTACTGGTCATCTGAACGGCTGACAAAACTTTTTATTGTTTCCACGTCCATTTTCCGCAATCCGCTCAACTCGGACAGTTCAATTCCCCACAGGCCGGATAGTTTTTCCGGTCCGGTTTTGTCTCGCAGATCAAAAAGCGATAGCGAATCACTGTAATAGGGCGAAAAAAGTTTTGAAAAAAAAGTACTTTTGCCTATACCTTGTGGGCCTGATAGCACAAGTACAGTCTGAAATAGGTATCCGGGCTTGTAGATGCGTGCAACCGCCGCAATAAGTGTGATTGCGATTGTCTGCTGCGTATACTCCGAGTTTTCTGCTCCTAAATAGTTTTCCAGAAGCGAATCTATCCGGGCAGTGCCATCCCATGACAGCGACTCTAGGTAATCCCTAATCGGATGATAAGCACGCTCCGAACTATATGTGCCCAACACCGCATCGCGGATCATCTGAACCGCCGTTATTTCGTACTTTTTGGCAAAATAATTGCGCAGATTAGCCCAATCTGCATCGCCGAATCCTTTTTTGACCTGTTTCCACGGAAGTGGTCCTGTAACATCGAGAGAATCGCGGAATGTGTTATAACAGATGCTTTTTAATTCTGGATCATGCAGTAAAATTGTGCATACATTCGCTGTATTCTGGACGATGTGTCCTGCCTTGTCAACTTCCAGCAGGCTTGTCCAATCAGTAGCGCTGGCTTTTCCTTTCGTTTGAGCACCAGCTTGATTGTTTTGTGGTGCACTCTTCAAATTTTGAGCAAGCAGGATTTGTTTTGTTGGTGGATCTTTTACTGCAAATTCCAGCATCGCTTTGTACGATGGTCTTTTTGCTGTAGGCGTTCCTTCTGTACAGGCAGCATCAAGCGCACCAAATTTATGCACCCGGACAAGATCAAAAGCATTGAGCAAACTGCCACAACAGGCAGGGTCACTTGCGTGATGACTATAGGCGTACTTGCCATCATAAACAATCATCCCAGCATGGGACTCAGCTCTTGTGTAATCATAACGTCCCGGAATAGTGCTGGGACGATAGACACCAGGAATAAACTGCAGAATGGCATCATCAATGCTGTGTGCCGCGCAAAATGCACCAATTACGCCTCCCTTGCTGCAAGGATCTTGTGCCTGCTTCCCCTTGGGGGCAGGCATTTGCACAGGCAGCAGTTGTGACCATTCTGCTGCATTGTGCCAATCTGTGTAGCAGGCCAAAAGGCTATCTGCGTCAACAATGGCACCTTCTGCCTCTTCGTAGATGTACTCACCATCGCGTGATGCCGAGGGGAAATACATAAATTGAGCCGGACGCAAGGACACTGGATCAATAAGATCCAAAATACTCAACTGCTGCGCCAGTTTGATTGCTGCCGGAACATACGCTTCCGCGCTCACCCCCTTAATAAGAGGATACAGCAACCGGAAACGAGGGTGGTCAGGCGTATGCTTATGGGTTGTGTACAGGAAGCGCTTATACTGCTTTTGCTTGCGGATTTCCGCAAATTTTTCCGGTGTGCACTTGTCAATGTCGTACACAATCATGCAACGGCTAACCATCTGGTCTGCCTTTCTGGACCCATCAGCGGATACTCCGGCCACAAAACCACCCACATCCTTGATGTCGGCCTGCTTTTGACGAGGCATTTGCAGATATTCGGCCTGGGATTCTGCTGTACGGATGGGGTTTGCAAGGCGTTTTCTCACCTCCTCTTCGTCCATAGTGATTTTATGCAGCCGGTTTTCCAGCCGCGAATTTGCAATCATAATATTGTATTTCATACGTTCTCCTGTCATTTTTGTAAGTGCACTGACAAAATCATGCCTTGCAATAATACTGTGATGCAAAACCGTCCGCACTCAGGGGCAGCCCCTCTGCCCAAAGTGGACCCTGTGCCATTAGGTCGCACAGTGATTCGGCGGTAATGCCTAATGGTGCCTCTACGATGACCTCATCGTGCGTGTGCATAACAACTTGATAGTTGCTTTCGTGGTCTAATCTTACAAGGGTGTCTGCAAGCAGGTCACGGGCTGTACCCTGCACAATGTTTTCAACCAATTTCGGTCCATACGTTGAAAACGTCTTTAGCTCGCCCTTATCTGCTGCTTTGTAGGAAATTTCCGTAAAACCGGATGGCGATACCGTGATTGCAGGTTGCAAATAGATCAGGTTTCGACCGCTGGGCAATCTGATTTTTAGCAAACCGCCATCATAGGAAAATACGAGCCGTCCTACAGTTCGTACTGTTCCATAACGGATTGCGTTTAGTGCCTCTCTGTGCACACGCCACCAGAAATCTTTAATTTGGGGGCATGCTGCACGCCATTGGGAGACAAGTTCTGGCAGTTCTTCTTCTTTAAGACCGCTTTCCAGGGCCCCCATTGCCAAAAGTGCACCCGCACCTCCACCATAACCAAGAGCCAATTCTGCGACCTTCGCCTTGGATCGCTGTTCTTTAGTCACTTCCTCAGTCGGAATACCAAACAGCTTAGAGGCGGTGTGCACATAGATATCCTCGCCTTTTCGCAGGACTTCGAGCTTCCATTCTTCACCCGCCAGCCAAGAGAGGACGCAAGCCTCGATTGAGTGATAGTCCGCCACAAGCAAATGCTTATTTTCGGGAGCAACAAAAACTGTCCGCAGCAACTGTGAGAGGACCTCTGGGATCGACTCAAATTCTTGCTTCAATGTATTGTAGTCTCTTTTCTTGACGAGCTCACGTGCATAATCCAGTCTTTCAAGTGGGTATTTCGGTTTTGCCAGGTTTTGCAGATTAACTGTATGGCTTGTCCAGCGCCCTGTATGAGCACCGTTCATCAAGTACAATCCGCGCAGTCTGCCATCGTCAGACACGCAATTCAAGATCGTGCTGTATTTAGACAGTGAGCTCTTTGCCAGTTGCTGGCGGCATCGTAACGCCTCCAACACCTCCGGATCCTGTACCGTTGCCAGCAGCTTAACGACATCCGATTTAGTGAGGCTTTTTGTCTCATACCCCTTTTGCAGTAACCACACCCGGAATTGCTGCACAGAACGCGGATTTTCCAGACCCGTAATCTGCTTTGCACGTTCCAGCACTTCTTCTTGGTTCTTTTGGGCGATTTCGAGGGCGGCATGTACAAGATCAAGATCTACCAGTACACCTCTGTCGTTGATATGCTGATCCGCGATGTACACAAAATGCTCCGTTCCCATGTCGATTTCCGACTCAAGCCGTTTGTACAGTTCCCAAGTCGTGTCTACATCACGGGCGTTGTAGGTTGCAAAGCGTTGGGCCTCGTTCGGGTAATCTGCAAGGGCCCGGAATGTACCGTCCTTGTCGGGTACGCAGAAAAAAGGGATCAAATCATCTCCTTCGCCTGCCAGTTTTTGAAAGTGTAGATTCAATGCCTTAGCCGCTCCGTCAAGGCTGCGGGGCAGCGTTACCTTAGCGGATCCCTCTGCTGCCGTGCAGCACCATTCCTCTACGGGCAAATCGTGCTGCAACACCTTTGATAATGCGACCCGTTCAAAATTAGCATTGTGTGCCACTTTCAGCGTAAGTGGATCTAGCAGGCGCTGGACTACCCATGGAGGAAGTGCGCCATCCCTGTCCACATTGTAGACCTGAGTAGGCTGGTCATTCAGCTTGACCGCGAGGACAAGAATTTTGAAGTCCGGATCGCTTACATAGCGATAAATTCCATGCTCAATCCCAACTTTGGACCGCGTCTCAAGATCGATATAAAGGGTATCATTGACCATTACAGACCACCTCCCATCACACGATTAACGGTCATGACAATTTCATCGGACGAGAGCGGGGCAAAAAGCTCTGCCACCTCTCTGCGGCGGGGTGCTCCACCATGGCTGACAAGCTGTACGCCCTCCACGGCGAACGCCACTCCATTACACACGCGGGTTGCGTAGGCAAATGCCTCCATCGTAATCTTGATGATGTCACCCTTTTCTAGGGCTCTCGGCTGCAACGGGCAAGCTGCACTGTCAACCATCACCGCATCTGGCTTGATCCGGATGTTCATATAATAGCGGCCTCTAAAAAGATCGCTTTCCGGCTTATCAACATCGCCGTCATGGAGCGGGTGGAACAGCTTTGCGGGCATTTCTTTCCCCCACTTGTGTTCCAGCCCATAGTTTTTTGCGCTCTCAATAGCATTTTGGAGCGCTGCAATCTGATGGTAATCGGTCGCCTTATTAAACAGCAGCAGCCCGGTAATCGTGCCGTCCTCCTTGGTTTTGGGATTCAGAACTTTAGTGGTCAAAGTAATTTCGCGCACATTGGCGTTGGCGGTTGTATTAACCGCAGTTGTCATAGTGGGATTCATGGTCGGATTGTTAAAAATCATAATATGTATCTCCTTGTTTAATATAATTATTGATGTCTTTGTCTTATGCCGAGGTTTGCGGGAATGCTCCCGCATTGATATTGCCCTAAGGTGGGTGCCCGGAAAGGTAATGCATTGACTTCTCCTTTCGTGTAAGGGATAAGGTAGCGGATCTATGTAAACAGGCAAATGCCTGGAAGGGTATAAGTGGAGATAAATCTCCGGTGAGCCACCGGATACGTGCTATCACTACAGGTCAGCATGTATCGTTTGTGGTTCTTTGCAAAGGAAGAAACTCATTAGGAGGTTAGCTTTAATTTATGTATAACTATGTGTGTATGTCCGTTAATTATTTGCTAGTATCGCACGCCTGTTTCTGGCGATAGCGATGGTCATAAGTCTCGTTGACTATGTTGATATCACCTCAGTTGGTCTGCCATTGATGGAAAAAGGCGAAACTCTGCAGCCCAAAATCGAGTCGTTGCAATAAAGCAGAAATCTACGACCCATTACGACCCATATAAAACAAACCCTGAAGTGCGAAATTTAATGATGCCGTGTCAAAAATGTTCAACTACAGCGGTTCTCCGATTTACTCCTTTTTACTTCTGGACGCAGGATAATATGGAGACAAAGAAAGGAACTGTGACTAACTGCGAATCAATACCCTTTAATCTTGGCAATTCAAACAAATGACCAAAATGTGATAATATTCGCTTTTACAGCCGCTCAACGCGGTAGACTTTTTTTCGAGATACAGTGTGGAACAATCAATAGGACCACCCCCTTTCCGTATTGTTTAATTATTCTTCGACCTCGCCGAAGATTTCCTCGTAGAGGTCGACGCTACTGTGTTCTTCCATCCACTCTCGCGCTTCCTGCTCGGTCAGGGGGACAATTTCATCGCCGTAAAACTCCCTCCACAGGTATTGAAAAAACTCACCCGTCTTTTTCCGATAAAGCTCATCAAAAACCGGGCAGCCGATGGAGGCGTTTTCGTTCATGACCTTGCCAAGGAGCCTAGCGGTTTCAGTGTCATACTTGCGGCCGTTAATAATTACTTTCATATTCAATCTCTCTTTCTGTGTGTGCACGACAAAATAGCGTGCGTTTGTAATATTACGCAAGGATCGGCATCCTGTAGAGTTGTCTATGTGTTGGACTTCTTCTGTTCAGTCGCTGTCCTCTTGCGATATTTATATTATACCAGATATAGCGGAGTTTTCGGATATTTTACACGATGTATCGTTACATAAAGAATTAGTATGCAAATTTAAGCAAACTTTTTTGTTTCTGCTTTTTTAGTAATCATTTTCTTACTGTACTTTTTGTGTTTTTTGTTATTTTTGTTGCGTATTTGCAAAGACTTATGTTATACTCAGAAAAAAGTTTTGTTTCCTATGGCTTATAAGAAAAATTATGAAAGATATTTTTTGTGTTTTTTGAGAAGGAGGACAAAATATGCGCGCTCCTAAGAGCAGTGGCAAAGAAATTCCAGAAAAAAGCAACATTTATTCGTCAACCACGATGAATGAAGCCGCCACATTGCGACTCGTAATGGAACAAAATCTCGCCGAAACTGACGAACGCTGCGATGTCACCCCTCAGGGCGAAACAGGTATCCTTATCAAGCCCATCTCAACCAAGGTGCATCTACAAGTCACTGACAAGGGCTTAATCAGTGCAACGTATTCTGGTCAGCAAATCCCGAAAACAAAAAAGAACGTAATTGCGGAGTTTTTAAACATAGCTGACATTGCAGAAATTATTCCGGGTGACGAAATCACTTCCGACCCGCGCGAAACCATGCCATCACGTGCATTGTCCATGCCTGTATTTGCTTTGCAGTTGGATCCCTCAACCGATTTGTCCACCCCTTCTTATCAAAAAGCAAACAGGGCGCTCGCAGAACGTGTGCGACATTATGTCGCTGCATTCGGATCGTTACCGTTGGAGAATCTCCAACGTGCCCTTTCTCAAAAATCGCCCAACAAAGAGAATGACAATCCATACTTTCCTGATCCTTCTTTGCCCTGGGAGGATCAGCCTCAGCAGCCTGCCGAATGGAGTCTGACCAAGCACAGCTTAATCGAGTATGAGCGTTGTTCCACCCGCTTCCGCGCTGCAAAAGAATTGATGGATGCGCTGGATCAGATTGCAAAAGTCCGATCAAATTCAAAAGGTGCTCTAAAAGACCAGCGTGAAGCAGCCTATTACCCCAGCCTTCTACGCTGGATTATCCTCTATGGATTGACCAATATGCCAAAAGAGACCCATATTGATCTTGTATATCAGCAAAATCAAATGAAAAGCCTGTCAGCTGCTGCGAAGAGCAGTTGGCAGGCATTAGTAGAGCGTTTCACGTCCGAAGTCGGTCTAAATCCTAGGCAGACCGAGAGTGAATCCGAAAGCTACTATGAGGCTTATAGTTATTGGACAAAATATAATGCCGACACAGATCCGCGTGAGTATAGCATCCCGCAGTCCATGATTGGCCCCTTACGAGCAAAACAACAGCTGGAATCAGGTAAATTTAATGCGTCATCTCCGATGTTGGATCTTATCGTTGACGAACTCATTACCAATCTGCGCATCTTCTTCTCGGCTTTTGATCCGGACAGCCAGCACCGCTGGAGCACCTACAATTTTGCACCGCTTTTTTCCGATGATTGTGATCGGTGGGTCCGTGCCCTTTTTTCTGGTCTGCCAACTGACAAAAAATCGGCAAATGCAGACCCCATCACAACCGCACATGCGCTATATCTGCGTAGTCTGATGTACGATGCCGCATGGCGTATTGTGGACCGTGAGTATAATCAGCGCTACCATGATATTGATGTCCGGGTAGCTTTTCGCAAAGACAGCAGTGCCATGCCGCAAAACAAGGACTACCCCATCCGTCCATATTCCGGCGAACGATATTGGATGTATCGGACAGATAATTTACTGTCTTTTATTTCTTACGCCGACTTGACCGCCGAAAACGTCTGGCGCTGCCTCGGTTGCCATCGGTGGATTGAGGCCAACCGCATGGGACAGCCCCGCAAATGGTGCCCTGTTTGCCGAGAAAAGGTACGATCCACCCCCAGACGCAAAAAAGCAGAGGACTAAGCCCCTGCCTTGTGTGCCGTGCCGGATGCACTTGTATCTTTTTGCTCTATATGTATTTAGCGCATCTTGTGTGTTATATTCCTTATTATAATGATATGCTCACGGCACACTATTGCAGCGTCCTGCGTCTGCAATCCGCACTACTACGGCCTATCCTGTGTTTGTGCCGCGCCATTCCGTGTGCTGTGCCCGTATGCCTTTGCAGGCAACCCCACTTCCTCTAATCTATGCCGTTCCCTTATCCGGAGGTCATCTCATGCCTCAAAAGAGAAGAAAATCTGCCTATGCCTGGCTATGGGTCCTTGCCTTGGCTGCACTTTCTGCGGCGGTCTCTATCACCCACTATAAGATAGGTGACAGCGACTATTACTGGCATTGTATGTATGGGCAAATTTTGGCTACTAGCCACCAAATGCCCGCAACCGATCCCGTTTCATGGCTTGCCGCCGAAAGCGGCCTACATTATATAGATTATTCCTGGTTTTGTGAGCTGCTCCTGTACAAGCTATCACTGCTGGGGCCTATAGAGACCTATGGCGGGTTGCTGTTTTTCCTGCTTTTCTCCATCCCTGTGACAATTCTAATTTTCGGTCTATGGGGACAAGGTGTGATCCAACGTCTACAGCAAGGTTGGCAGACCGCATTGTTATCCCTTGCCATTCTTGTAGGATGTCTTGTCTTGCAGCTTCCTGCTGATCCTTGCAGCAGGCCAAAATTGGTGTCATTGCTACTCTTTGTCTTATCGGTCTACTGGGTCCAAAAGCCCGGCTTTAAGAGTTTTCCAACTATTTTTATTGCCATTCTGTGGGCAAATCTACATGGCACCGCCCTGCCCACTTTGTTTGTTTTGCAAGCAGGAGCGTTGTTTTTAGATGTCTTACCCCCCTTCAATGCAAACTGCCTGCAATTTACTCACGACAAAAATTGGGCTCATCGTCTGCTGATATTACTCCTAAGCATCCTTGCGGGAGGCATCAATCCTTATGGATTTCGCCTGTACTCTCAACTCGCAGAAATCCAACGAGCCAGCAAAATTATTCATATCACAGAGCTTTCTCCGTACACGCTAAATCTATCTGCATCCACTTTTGCCGCACGGCAAAGCAGTGCTGCCATGATTTTACTGCTCCTGCTGCTGGTATATTTAATTCTTTGTCCGCACAAAATTCCCGCAAAAAATCTGCTGCCTGTTACAATGACAGGCTGCATGATGCTGCTACACGTCCGCTTTATTGGCTGGTTTTTTGCTGCTCTGACGATTTTTATTTTGCAGGAAGCTGACAGATTGCTGCCCATCTGCGAAGTTTCCAACAAGCACGCTCGTCCACAGTGCGCAATTCTCGCTGCATCAATCCTCGGATCCGTTTTGTGGTGCACTTTTCAATTTGCACCCACCGCAGAAAACGCCCGTCCGATCCGCTACCCATCTGAAACACTGCTGGAAGTCATTGCCGCACAAAATCCACAGCATCTGTACAGTTCGGCCATTGGTACTGGTACCTTTTTTGCGTACAATGGTACTCCTTGTTTTGTTGATTCGCGCATCGAATTGTACCCATCGGAGGTCCTGCATGATTTCCGAGTCCTCGAAGGGAGTGTACCCTATACCGACACCACCATTGACTATTTTGGTCCCATCATCGACAAATACCAGTTTGACATGATGGTTCTGTGCCAGCATGACAATATTGGTCTGACCGCCTATATGAGCCAGCGCAGCGATTGGCAGCTTATTTACACGAGCTCTGTCTACGCTGTATTTGTTCCCAAAACATAAAAAAGAGGCTGAAAGCATCATTTGCTCTCGGCCTCTTGTTGTTTTGTCGTTATTTCATCAAAAATCGGGCTATCCCAAAATTCCTTGAATGGGATTTCCAGCCCAATACACAAACGGGCTATGGTCTCCACGCTTGTACGCTGCACTGTGGCGTAGGGCTTAACCGTGCGCTTTAGTACACTGGGCGCAATGCCGGAGCGTTCCGCTAGCTTATTGACACTCCATTTGCGCTGTGCTGCAAGCTCTAATATGCGGCATCGGATCGCCTCCTGGATTTCCATTCCCGTCACTCCGTTTCCGTCCATATAGGTACGGGAATATTGTAGCCTACCGCGGTCCTTTAAATCGTACCCGCAGGCACGACATTCTTTACTTTTACGATCCGTTGTATTATAATGTAAAAAAAAGACGGGGAAAACACCAATCCCCGGAAAGGATGACAATGTATGAGATCCTCGACAAAAGCTATCGGCTGCTTGCTTGCCACTTCGCTCGCCTTTGTTTTGACGGCCTGCGGAATCACGATTACGGCTGTACATCTGCCAGACGAGGTGCAAGTCAACGTAGGTGCAACAGCCGAGACCGCTGCAACCTATGAGAGCAAACAGGAAGCCGATTCTGCCGCCCAGCAGGCAGCAGCAGACAAAATCGACTGGACTTGGGAGATCGGGGACGATAGCATTGCCTCAGTCGATGCAAACGGTGTAATTACCGGTATCAAGGGTGGCAATACGATTGTAACCCTCACCTCTGCTGATGGCAAATTCTCCGCCAAATGCCCCGTCACCGTCAACCAGCCTCTCAAAGCGATCAAAATGGATGATATTGCCCTAGAAACCAATGGTCACACCAGCGAGACTGTTGCATACACGCTGGAGCCCGCAGATACCACAGAGGATGACGTTACTCTGTCGGTCGCGGACGAGTCCATTGCCAAACTGGAGGGGAACAAGCTGGTCGCCGTCAGCGATGGCGCCACAAAAATCACCGCAACATCCGGTATCGTCAAAACGAGCGCCAAGGTCACTGTTACTACTAAGGTCGAGCAGATTGCTTTGAGCAAGACCGAAGGTGTCCTGACCGTTGGCAACAGCGTTACCGTTACCGCTACTGTCACTCCAGACAATGCAACCAACACCACCATTAACTGGACGTCCAGTGACGAGACTGTTGCTACGGTAGACAGCAATGGGAAGGTAACTGCAGTGGCTGCTGGGAGTGCCACGATTACGGCAACCAGCGAGTCTGATGGGGATGTGAGTGCTGATTATGTGCTCACGGTAAATAAGGCTGCAGCTAAGCCTGCAACCAACTATAGAGGAACCGGTAGTTCCGCAGGTGCAGCAACCACGCCGAGTTACACTGCACCGTCTACTCCTTCCGCGTCCACGCCCACTTATGTGCCTGAGCCTGCACCGGCACCTGCTCCCGACCCCGCGCCTGCTCCCGCTGAGCCTTCTCAGCCGAGCGGTGGGGACAGTAGTAATTCCGGTGGTGGTTCCAACATCGTCTATGGTACTGTTATCGACCCCAATGCAACACAGGGTTCCGGTACTGACTGGACGCAGGATAGTTCCAACGGAGAAAACAATAACATTACAGATTAAAATCGTCCCGCCCTATAATGGGCGGGATTTTTCATCCTCTTCATGATCCTGCAAAAATCTGAGTATCTTGAATAGGGGACGGGTCACTGTTCCACTCCTGTTCCACTCTGTTCCACTATCTTTGCTTAATTTATATTATTCTATATGGGTGCTGTTCTTTGCAGCATCCATTTTATTTTTGTGGCACATTGACAAATAGCTCCAAGTATCGTATTTTGTTAATAGACCTCTACATACAGCAAATACCGAAAGGAGCCCCCAAATGACCAACATTGAGAAAATCAAGCAGCTTGCAGGCGCGGTTGACGCGGATCTTCAAGAAGATGTTGAAAGCGTTATCCTCAATGCTGAAAAATATGTGGCCGCTGTCACTACAATGGAGTGTGCATCGTTAAACCTCCAAAACCGCAAGGGCGAAGATTACCGAAGCGAAGTCAGCCGCACGGATGCTGCTAGATCACGGGCACATAATGCGTTTATTGATTCCGTCAATTTCGCCAATAAGTTGGCTGATTCTTTCGGCACCGAGAAAATCTACACCGGTGGACCAGAACGCCGCGACTATGGCGATTTTGCCTTTGCCATCGTGAAAGAAATCTATGATAATCGCCAGTAATCCGTTGTAAGTGCACTTACAATTTAAGTACAGCAGGAGTCTTAGACACATGGAACACGCTACATTCAAAAGAGCTATTCTATACGTAGCAGGGCTCCTGCTTTTTACTGCCGTTATGGGCTTTGCAGCCTCGGACAGTTGTACGTTTGCCCGGATGTATATGTCGGTCAATAATCAGACTGACGGAGACCACACCTACCAGGCAATTCGCGTCAGCCCTTGCAATCCTATGCAAATCTGCACAGACGCCGAGCTTGTTGCCAGCATCCAAAACGGTTATACGGGATATATCTACCTGGGATCCCCTCACTGTCCTTATTGCCGGAATACCGTGCCCCTTTTGCTGGCGCAGGCTCAGGCTTCCGGTATCAGCAGGATTTTGTCGTGCACTTTGCAAAATTACAATTATCGTTTTGAATATACAGATGTCGGCCTTATCGAGACCCAGCATGGCACCCCTGCCTACGATACCCTGTTGCAGCTGTTGGATGCCTATACTGCACCTAAGCGCGTAACAGCCCCAGACGGACAGGCTGTCGATACAGGTGTACGCACTATCTATATGCCCGCCGTCCTGCATTGCACAAATGGCATCCCTGACCGCTGCTGGCAGTACAGTTCCACCGGGATCACACTGGATGCAGACCAGAGCGCCTATGACCCGTGGACCCCTGCACAGCAACAGCTTGCCAAAGAGAGCTTGCAGGAGTTTTTTTCAGAACAATAGTATATTGTTTTGTCAATGTATTCATCCATGCTTTTCCTCTTGGGGGTGACCTAACAAAACGTTATGTCACCCCCGTTTTTCATCATATTTACGTTACTAATTTTTTGAAAAAGTTTGTACATTTCGGGTATTCTGGCATTATAAAGCGCCTTACTTTATGGGTTCTGTCGTATTCGGCAGAGCCCTTTTTTATTCCACAAAATTCATTCGTTTTTTTCTGCACTTTCGTTGCACCATCGCTGCACTCGACCCCTGTATAATCAAAAATAACAAAAGACACAGCGCTTTTGAAAAAATAGAGAAAGTAGGTATACCTTATGACCGCAAAAGAATACGCTGTTACCCTGAAGGGTAAGAGCATCACCGCCGCATACATCGGACCTCTTCGCCTCCTGCAAAACGCCGAAATGGACTCCACCTATCTGCCGGAGGTTATCGAGGATCCGGAGCGTGACCAGGTCTACTACACGGGGAACCTCGTCAAGCCCGATGCCGCGAGCGGCCTCCGTCCCTATGTGCTGATACAGCCCTATACCATTGTCACCAGCAGAGATGACCTGTGCAAGCACGGCCTTGACTACATCATGTGCGCCCCGGAAGAGTATTCAACCTGGGATTCTTTCTGCATCGCCAATGATCTCAGGCTTTTCAGCGCGACACAAAATGATATCCGAGAGTACCAAGCCAAGCAGACTGATCTCGATCTCGGCCTTGAAGATGATGACGATGATGCTTGCTGGGTAGACAATTCTTTCCCGGACCTTGCCGATCTCATGGATATGGATTTCCCGGATCCTGAGCTTCCGGAGGACGATCCTGATGATGACTGGCTCTACACAGACTAACTTCGATCCCCGCCCTTACCAGAACGAATGTGTGCAGGCAATGCTCCACTACACCGGACATGCTGCAATCACTTCGCTGGCGGTAGGGCTGGGAAAAACAAAAATCACAACCGATTTTGCACGCGAAATCGTCAAGCGCGGCGGACGGGTGCTGCTTCTGGCGCACCGGGAGGAGCTTGTCCGCAACCCCGTAGACAACTACCTCAGCGATATTCGCTGCGGCATCGAACGGGGTGCAGAGCACGCCAGACGAGACGAACCCATTATCAGTGCATCTGTCCAGAGCTTGTCAGGTGCACGTCTAAAACAATACCCACACGATTATTTTTCCCACATCTGCATTGACGAGGCCCACCATGCCGTATGCAGCAGTTACCGTAAGATCCTTGATTATTTTTCGGGCTATCAGCTGTTCGGCACGACTGCCACATGCCACCGTTACGATGGACAGGCGCTGGGGCAGATTTTTGACGATGTACTGTTTGTCCGGGATCTCCGTTTCGGAATTGAGAACGGCTATCTCTGCGACATTGACTGCCGGCGGGTACAGCTGCAATACGATCTTGGGCAAGTGCACATTCGCAAAGGAGATTTTGTGCAAGCCGAGCTTGAGCAGACGCTTTCCGGCACCGCCGAAAGTGTTGCCGAGGTCTACGAGCGTTACGCTGTGGGTCAAACCATCATTTTCTGCGTGTCTGCCACAGAAGCGCAAGCCGCCGCAGACAGCATTAACCACCGGAACGGCCCCATTGCGAGTGCTATTCTGGGAACCACGAAAAACCGTGCGGCGATTTTGCAAGATTTTTCCACCGGAAAGATCAAAGTGCTTACCTCTTATCAGGTACTTACCGAAGGAGTAGATACTAAAAACGCCCAGACCGCCATCATTGCCCGCCCTGTAGCAAGGACCAATCCCGGCCTATACCAGCAGATGGTAGGACGTGTACTGCGCACCGCCCCCGGAAAGAGCCGTGCCCTCATCATTGACTGCACAGGCATTTCCGAGAGCTGCGAAATCTGTACAGCGCCTACCCTGTTGGGGCTGGAATATTACGTCCCGCCACCTGCATCACGGAACAGCAAGACTCGTTTACTGGATATCCCGCTTGACACCCTGACAATGGACCAGATTCCTTCCTCTTGGATCCGTAGCCAGCACACGGTTGATATCTGGAGCCATGCAATGGGTGTCTTTACGCACGGGATCGCATGGGAAAAGCTGCCCGATGGCTGTGCTTTTCTGGATGCCGGGAGCAGCTGTTTTCTGGTTTCCCAGGCAGACTCACTGGGTTACGTAACTCTCTACGAAAACAAAACCAATCACGGCAAGATGCCATTGCAAACTGCCTTGGACACTGTTTGCAGTATCTGCCGTACAAAACTTGCAGACGAGCGCCAGTTTTGGAGCTTGCGCCGTAAAAAGCGCTGGGCTTATGATCCTGCCACGCCTGCACAAATCGCATTGCTATGCAGCTATATGCCGGGTATTGCGGGAGATTCTCTTTCCGGTCTCTCCAAGGCGGATGCACAATACTGCCTGCAACAGCTGCGTTACTACCACAACAAGCGGGAAGGGGTGTACTAATGGCACGTCAAGCCCGCAAACTCGCTGTCAGCGGTATCTACCATGTCATGGTGCGTGGTATCGGACGGCAGGCACTCTTTCACACTGCTGCGGACAATCTCGCCTTTTTATCGGCTGTCACATTTGCCCTGCAGCGCACTCAGGTCCAGCTGCTCAACTACTGCCTGATGTCTAACCACGTCCACCTGATGCTCCAACTGCGTCAGGTGGACCGAACCAGTACAGCAGCCTTGTCGCAGTGCCTCAAAATCATTGAGACACGCTATGCTGCCTATTACAATAACACTTACGAGCGCGAAGGTCCTCTTTTTACGGGGCGGTTTGCGTCCGAACCCATTGACGATGAACATTATCTGCTTGCTGCATGGTGCTATGTACTGCGCAATCCTGCCAAGGCAGGCATTGCCGAGACTGACACCTATACATGGAGCAGTTACTCTGATTATTTTGGTTCCGGTCATCCCTATCCAGCTGTTGATACGTCTTATTTGCTTACCCGCTACAGCAGGGACTTCCTGTTGCAGCAGATTGGCAGCCTTGACGATCCGGATGGAATCCTGGAACCACCCACCCCAAAAAAGAAATGCAGCGATACCGATGTGGTTGCCCAGATGGATCGCATCTGTGGCTGTACCACACCCTCTGCATTTCAGACTCTTTCGCCGGAAAATCGTGCCCGCAGCCTCGCTGTACTTGTACAGCAAGGAGCTGGTGTACGCCAGCTTGCCCGCTTGACGGGTATTGCACCGGGCATGATTTCCCGGTCCGTCCGTAATTACAACACAACCCATAAGAATATGGAGGATATAAAATGATTCGCACTTTGCCCCAGATCCTGGCGCAGATTCGCCGGGATGATCCCAACACCAGCATTACATATTACGCTCTGCGTAACATGTGCGTTAAAAACGAAGTTCCGTATTGCCGCGTTGGTAATCGCTACCTGGTTGATATGGATGTGGTCAAGGCCCATTTCCACATCAATTAACACCGGTTTTTGCGGGTGCACTGACAAATTCTGAAGAAAGGATAAAGCCCAGCCCTCAACCCGCGTGTGCGCCATACAATGCGCGCCTGTAATCCTTTACAAACCCGATACCTACACTGTTACTCGACTGTGGTTCCGCCTTTCCAATGCGGAACCACAGCCGAGCAACGTGTATGATCTAAGTATGTAATGAATTACAGAGAGCCAATGCGAGGCTCTGAGCGCGAGAATGTAGGCGCACACGTAGCTGAGGGCTGGGCTGGTTATGATGTTATATGTATAAAGAATATGAACTGACTGACAGAGAGTATTTTGTATTGATAATAATTGATGCACTCAGAATCTGTACAGCAGATGTAATAGCATGGTTGGCTGGTTATACAGATTACAGCTACTGTCGAAAATCTCTGATGAGATTGTATAACAATGGATATGTATCCATTGTCAACGGAAATAATGGGAAGAACTGTTATTTCTTGAGAAGTAAAGGTCTTAAATGTATTGGTAAATATAATAGCCGTGTATATGAGGTATCATCTATGACTAATCATTGTCTGGAGGTTGGTATTGTGTGTGCATGGTTAAGGGCAACAAGGAAACTACATTTTTCTGACATGATGCTGGATATGCAGTTGAGGGAGTCACAAGCTGTTGGTGAGCACAGACCGGATATTGTTGTGGGCAATTTGGCCTTTGAAATCGAATTGAACCACAAGCGCAAGGAAACCCTGACCCGGAATGTGTTAAGCAATGAGCTTAACTATGATGGTCAGGTATGGTTGGTCCCGCAGCGGAAAGCTAATATCCGGCGCAGTCTGGCAGAAATTTTTGCTGATAATGTTATTGAGGATGATTCTGCAAAGATCCTGTGTCTGGAGGACATCCACCAGGAAATTTGCCTTTGCAACATCCACAATAACACTTGGCAAGCACCGCCGCTACCCTAAAGGAGTACAAAAATGTCAAAAATCAAACTTACATTGGGGCAGCAGCAGCGCCTGAATGACCTGACTTTACCTGCGCTTGTTGCGGCTTTCCTTGCGTCTCCTTTCTATTTTGCCCTTTTTGCGACAGGGTACGTCTATGTCAAGCATACCAATCGTACCCTAGCGGCAAAAATTCCTACTTATTTGGGCGGGGCAGCTTATGCGTTCTTCTTCATTTTTATTGTACGGTTCATTCGGGATCCGCTGTCGCTGTGCTTTCCCCCAACAATACCCAACTGGCTATTTTTGCCAAAACCGCTTGTCATAGGACTGGATTGCTTTGCCCTGTGCCTGTACTCCCTTGCCCGGTTTGTCCCATCAGATCAAATGCTGTTGGAGCGATCCGAACAGGAGCGACAGGCGCGGCAAATCCATCTTGATGACATCCCCATTGAGCACCGCACGCACATTGCTGTGCTGGGTACTACCGGATCTGGAAAAACCACGGCACTGATGCGCTATGTTGCCCATGCTATGGAGCATAACCAGCGGCTGTACATTGTGTCCGGCAAAAACGGAACGGACGACAATTACAGCCTGCTTAATCAAGTCAAGCGTTTGGCACAAGCCAGGGGGTACCAGCTGCTGCTTGTCAGTCTCAATGAACGTGAGCCTATGCGCCAGCCATATAATCCGCTGGCGGAAATGTCACCCACGGAGGCCGCCGATGCCCTTACTGCAATCAGCGAGTATACAGAGCCACACTATAAGGCTGTCACTACCAGTTGGCTCAAGGCCGTGTGCGAATGCCTGATTGCAGCAGACACACCGCTGTCGCTTAATGCAATCTGCGAGTATTACGATTACAGTGCGTTAAATGGCCTGTTGACGAAGCTATGCAAGGCAGGAACTATCACCAAGGAGGATGTTGCACGATACCGCAGCCTCGCCAAAATAGCGGAGGAAGCTGCTCTCAGCAAATCTCGATATGCCAATCTGTTGATGGGCGAAGGCGCTTCCCTGTTTGGTAATGGACTGGACTGTTGCTGTGCCTCACAGGTCAAGGACAGCAAAACCATCTTTTTCCTGGATCTGGATTCTTTCCGGTATGAGGATTTCACGCGCTCTATCGGAAAACTTTTCATCGCAGATTTACGGCACGTAATTTCCGTAGAGGCTGATTTTAACCAAGAAAAAGATGTCATTCTTGACGAGTTGGGCTCCTTTGCCACTGAGCAGTTGTTACCAATCTGTGCGCAGGCACGCTCCTATGGCTATCAGTTAATCGTAGCTAGCCAAAGTATTGCCGACCTTGAAGCCGTCAGCGATACTTTCACTGAAAGACTGATGGAAAACTGTGGACAATACTGCGTATTGCAATTAAATTCCGCGAAAGATGCCGAATTTATGTCCAATTTATTCGGCACTTTCGTTACAACTGAAACAACTTATGTGTCGCTGGATCAGCGACTTGGGGACGGGGTTAAGGGTACGAAGCGTCTGGTGCATGAATACCGTATCTCACCAGACGAGATTAAAGGAATACCGCCGTTGACGGCTTTCTTTTATGACAAACGACGTCCTGACGTCGTTTACAAAGTGAAGGTTCCCTTCACCGGGGGCTGAGTTTCCGACGTCCTTGTCCCAGCATAGTCAGTGCTGCGAATCTGTCAACTCACTTTCGCGGCATATCCTCAGTCGCTTCGCTTTCCTCCGGTATTCCACGGTTAAGTTGACATCTCCGCATCCCCAACTATGGGGTAATCAAGGACGATCGGAAAATTTAACGACCCGCAAGGGTTCGCAATTCGCCAGCGTCAAATTGAAAGGAGATATCAAAAATGAAATCCACCGTAAAAAGCAGCAGAACAATGGGGTATTTGGAGAAGATTTTTCGAGCTCTCAACGAGAAATATTTCGATAACACGTTAGAAGAGCCCATAATAACCATTATGAGCACTCCCCGCGCTTATGGTCATGTGACCGTCAGCAAAACTTGGCGGCGTGGTGATGAATACCGCCACGAGTTGAATATAGGTGCAGGGACCCTTGACCGACCGATAGAAAACATCGTAGCTACGATGATTCACGAGATGGTACATTTGCACAATATGCAGATAGGTGTCAAAGATTGCAGCCGAAACGGTGTCTATCACAATAAAAAATTCCGGGATGCAGCTAAAGCCCGCGATCTTGCAATAAGTTATGATTCGCGCCTGGGCTGGTCCATAACACAACCTACCGATAAGTTGTGCGAGTTTATCCTGGAGCAAGGGTGGTCTGATATTGAAATGGGACGTGCCGAATACATTAGCTGGGCATCTGCCCCCGGCGCTACCAACAAAGGCCCTGCCCCTGATCCTGGCACAACCGGGAAACGCCCCAGCAGCACACGCAAATATATATGCCCCTGCTGTGGCATGAGCGTCCGCGCCACCAAAATTGTCCGTGTAATGTGCATGGATTGCGAGAAACAATTAGTTCTCGCTGAATAACACTTTTCGAACGAGGTCCCCTTAGGGGGACCAACCTCTTATTTATAGATTGGAGAAATTATTATGGCAACTATTAGAAAGAAGAGTGCTGGTACATATCAGCTTATTGTATACACCCGCTACACCGAGGATGGCAAGCAGAAGCGCATATATCGCACATGGACCGCCCCAGAGGGCCTGACCCCGAAAGCAGCTGAAAAAGCTGCCCAACGCGCTGCAGATGACCTTGAAACGCAAATACTACATGGGCGAGATCCCAAGCGGATCCGCATGGACGCATTTGCCCGCAAATGGCTCGATGAATACGCCGAGCCAAATCTTGCCCCCAAAACCGTCAGCGGTTATCGGGACATGATGCCGCGTGTGGTAGATACTTTTGGGTGTCTCTATCTGGACGAAATCGGGAGCAAAAATCTTTCGGATTTTTACGCGGATCTCCGCAAGACCCCTTGTGCAACTCACTATTGCAGTGACGGCGGCTTGTCTGCGCTGATGGAGTCGCAGGGGGTCAGTAAAACCAAGCTGTGCCGCATTGCAAATGTAAGTGATCAGGTTGTCACGTCAGCCACACATGGGCGGAACATTTCTAAGCGTAGCGCCAAGAAAATAGCTGATGCGCTCAAGGTTCCTTTAAACAAAATTTTCCATCCCTGCAAGGAAACCTCTTACTTGTCTGGCACCACCGCACTGCACTATCATCGGATGATATCGTCAATGTTGACCATTGCTGTGTATTGGAATTATCTGCAAGAAAATCCTGCAAAGCGTACACGGAGCCCGCGAAAGGAAAAAACAAAGCCCAAATACCTAGAACCGGAGGAAGCTATTGCATGGCTGGAACGCATGGACGAGCAACGGGTGCCGCCCAAATATCGCATTGCCACCTGTATAGGGCTTTTTGCCGGGACGCGTAAAGAGGAAACCTTCGGGTTGAAGTGGGAAGATATAAATTTTGAAAAGTGCACGATGAATATTGAGCGCACCGCAATATATGTACGTGGCAAAGGACTTGTGATAGGGGACACTAAAAACGATTCTTCCTGCCGTGTAATCGCCATTCCAATAAGCCTTGCACAAATCTTGCAGGAATTTCGCAGCTATAAAGTAACGGAGTTTGGCAAAGTCGGCGTTGATGTAAAACAAGATGATTTCGTTTTTGCGGAAGTCGATGGACATCTACTCCGTCCGGATACATTCGGAGGTTGGATGCGGCGTTTTCACAGCCTCAATCCCGATCTTAAAGATATCCCGCCCCATGGCTTGCGGCACACCAATGCCAGCATTATGATTAACAACGGTATACCGCTTACAGCCGTTTCAGGGCGGTTAGGCCATGCAGATACCGCAACCACTACCCGCGTGTACTCCCACATGATCCAAAGCGCCCAAGCAGCCGCAGCAGATAAAATACAGGATATTCTTTCCGGTTACAACCACCATTAAAAATTGAGGCGACCTCAGGGTCGCCTTTTTTGTTTGTCCATCGGGGTATTTATCCATAATGATTTTTCTTCAAGAAATTGCTTCACGCAAAATTTTCTTGGGCGCTTATTTGGCGCTTAAATCTTTTGAGGATATTATAATATAGTAAGAATGATATGCCCCCTATATAGCGAACAGTGAAATAAAACACTGAAAGCTATATAGGGGGCATATCAGTCAGGCTTTTTGTGCAAATTTTTATTTGTCTATCGGCTGTCGTGTATTGCTTGGGCAGCGCCCAAAAGCCTTTTTCTAAATTATCAGGTCAATTTGTTGGCTGTTCCTCATCCTTAGGCGGGTATTTTCTGCGTAAAACCGCAAGGGTCACCGCCGTCAACAGGCTGCCCATCAGTAAGGCAAGCAGATACCGGAACGGATGCGGGTTCAGCGGCAGCAAGAACATGCCGCCGTGCGGGGCCGGTACGGCACAACCAAACAGCATGGACAGCGCCGCCGCCAGGGATGCACCCACCATGCAGGAGGGAATGACATGCAGCGGATCCCGCAGCACAAAGGGGACGACCCCCTCGGTAATAAAGCAGGCTCCCATCAGGTAATCCGTCATCGCGGTGTGGCGTTCTTTGGTGGTAAAACGCTCCGGGAACAGGGTTCCCGCCAGAGCAACGCCCAGCGACGGCACCATGCCGCCCGCCATAACAGCAGCCATAAATTCTTCCTGGCCGCCGGCCAGGGCAACCGTGCCAAACAGATACGCCGCTTTATTGATTGGCCCGCCAAAGTCAACGGCCATCAAAGCCCCCAGCACCGCGGCCATCACCACGCGGCTGCCGCCCTGCATACTGGCCAACAGCTGGTAGATCCAGGTATTAAACCGTCCAAGCGGCGCATTGACGAGGAATACCATCATAAAGCCGACCACGGCCAGGCTGGCCACCGGATATAGCAGTACTGTTTTGATATGCGCCAATGCCGATGGCAGCCGCTTGAATGCCGTCCGCAGCAGTTTTACCACAAAGCCTGCCGCAAAGCCCGCAATCATAGCGCCCCAAAAGCCGGAGGACACCCATTCCGCCTGCGGTGCCAGCGAGGTTCCCTGAATAGCCAGCATACCGCCCGCCATACCGGCCACCAATGCGGGCAGATCCCCCACCGACATGGCAATGAACCCGGCCAGCACAACGTACATCAGATTAAATGAGGTATTACCAATCGTGCGCACCAGCATGGCAAGGGACGTTCCCCGCCCGAACATTTCTGCGCCCGCATTACTGCGGTCCAAAAAGTAGCTTAACGCAATCAATATACCGCCACCGGTGATAAAGGGAATCATGTGGGAAACGCCGTTCATCAGGTCGGTGTAAAGCTTGTGCCCAAATTCCTGCGGGGAGGCAGCACCATCTTTTGCGCTGCCTGCTTTACGGTTGCACCCTATGCCCAGCACACTTTCATCCTCCGGTTCCAGCGGAGCTGTGCCGGACAGCGCGCGGTGCAGCAGCATTTCCGGGTCTTTCAACGCCTGGGAAACCGGCACGCGAAGCACCGGTTTGCCCGCAAAGCGGGTGGTCTCCACGGCTTTATCCGCCGCCACAATGATGCACTCTGCGTTTTCAATTTCCTGTTCGGTCAGGTGGTTTTTCACCCCGTCTGCACCGTTGGTTTCCACCTTGATGGCAATATGCATTTCTGCCGCTTCGGCTTCCAGCGCTTCGGCCGCCATATAGGTGTGGGCAATGCCGGTAGGGCATGCCGTTACGGCCAGCACGCGGGGGGCAAGCCGCGGTTCGGTCAGTGCAGCTTCGGCCACTGCCTCAGCGCGGGCCTCGCGGGCGGTCTCGCCCTGTTCCCGCTTAGCGATCACCGCCAGAAATTCTTCCGGGGTTGCTGCTTGCTTCAATTCCTCACAGAACAGCGGTTCCATCAGCAGCTGAGCCAGCCGCGCCAATACCTGGATATGCAGGTCATTTGCGCCCTCCGGGGCTGCAATCAAAAACAGCAGCCGCACCGGTGCGCCATCCAGCGCCTGATAGTCGATCGGCTCCCGCAGCGTTACTGCCGCCAGCGCGGGCACCAGCACCGCGTTGCTTTTGCCGTGGGGAATGGCCACCCCGCCGCCAACGCCGGTCGTGCCCTGGGCTTCCCGTTCCAGCACATTTTTTTCGTATTCGTCTGCATCCCGCAGGCATCCGGTGCGGTCCAGCATGCCCACCATTGCGTGGATGGCCATGGCCTTATCCGCCACCTGCACATTCAGTGCAACGCGTTCCGGCACCAGTAGATCTGTGATCTGCATCGGTCGGCTGTCCCCCTTTGCTTCAAACATCCTATTCTGGGGCGAGCCCGAAAAGCCGAAAATACAGCCTGTTTTTACAAACACAACCGCCATTCTCTTTGTTTTCAGGCACACCCCTCGGCAGGGCTTTCCCCTGCCCATTTGCTCTTACACCCGCTGCACTGCCTCTGTGCAACGCTTGCGCAATTGTTTGCGCTTTTGCTTTAACAAAAGGCGGCTCCGCACAGGAGCGGAGCCGCCTAAAAAGTTCAAATTACTGTTGATTAGTTCAGCAGGGTCAGCTCGGTCTCAGGATCGAACAGGTGGATCTTATGCGTATCCATAGCCATGGTGACCTTGTCGCCGCGGCGGGACTTGGAGGTCGGGGCAACGCGAGCCATCAGGTTCTGGCCCTTGTAGGTCAGGTACAGATAGATCTCAGCGCCCATCAGCTCGGAAACTTCAACCTCAGCGTCGATATGGCTGGAAGGATGCTTCTCCAGGAACTCTTCGTCGTCCTTCATATCCTCAGGACGGATACCAACCTTCAGGCTCTTGCCAACGTAAGCGGCCAGTTTGCCATCGGCGGTCTTTTCCTGCGGCAGGGGGATCACGGTGCCGTCCAGATCGATGGCGTAGGTATCGCCATTCTTCTGCAGGGTGCCGTCCAGGAAGTTCATCTGGGGGCT
>ENA-OUQH01000425-OUQH01000425.1-human-gut-metagenome-genome-assembly--contig:-NODE-425-length-31300-cov-4.634373_pt1 | contig 31300 bp, 26 predicted proteins | sample MGYA00237948_ERZ548828 | MGnify/ENA primary metagenome ERZ548828 (study PRJEB26490, sample SAMN05194711) | human gut metagenome | biome: terrestrial biome; feature: human-associated habitat; material...
CGCCGTGCCGACGACCGCGGGCACCGGCTCGGAGACGACGATCGCCGCCGTCATTACCGACGCCGCAACGCATCACAAATACGCAATCATGGATCTGAACCTCGTCCCGCTGTACGCGGTCATGGATCCGGAGTTGACGCGCGACCTCCCGCAGAAAACCACGTCCACGACCGGTATGGACGCCCTGACCCACGCGGTCGAGGCCTATCTCTGCTGGACGAACAACACCGCCGAGAGCATCCGGCTCGCCGAGGAAGCGGTCATCGCGATCTTTAAATATCTTGAGCGCGCATATAACAACGGCAGCGACATGGAAGCGCGCGAGGAGATGCTGAAGGCATCGTTCAAAGCGGGCTTCGCGTTCACGCGGGCTGGCGTCGGCAACGTTCACGCCATCGCGCACACGATGGGCGGCATATACGGCACCCCGCACGGGCTTGCGAACGCCGTCATTCTCCCGATAGTCCTTGAGGACTACGGCGAGGTCGTTTATAAAAAGCTCGCGCATCTTGCGGAGATATCCGGCGTCGCCAGAACCGGCAGCGACGAAGAGAAGGCCAAGGCCTTCATCGCCGAGATATACGCCATGAACAAGCGCATGGGCATCCCCGAGGGGCTGCACGTTGAGGAGAAGGACATCCCCCAGATGGTCGAATGGGCGCTTGCCGAAGCGAACCCGACCTATCCCGTACCCGTACTGTATGACGAGGCGCGCTGCGCCGCGGTCATCCGCCGCATAAATGAGAGGGCCTGATGCAGCTAGAAGAACTCCGGCTTATAACAGCCAGCAACATAATCAAGCTCCGCACAGGAGCGGGCATGACGCAGGCCGGGCTTGGCCAGCGGCTTAACTACTCCGATAAGAGCATATCGAAATGGGAGCGCGGCGAGGCGATACCTGACGCGTTTGTCCTCACTCAGATGGCCGCGCTCTTCGGCGTGACGGTGGACTATCTCCTCTCGTCGCACGACGCATGGGAAAAGCCGAAGGACGAGGACGAAGAGGAGCCGCCGAGCTACAGTGTGGACACCATTATCGCGTTGGCGCTGGTCAGCGTGATGACCGTGGCGCTCACTGTGTTCGTAACGCTGTGGATAATCGGCATCGTCGAATGGCGCATCTTTCTCATCGGCATTTCCGTCACGCTGCTCACCTATATGGTGCTCGACTGCGTGTTCAAAGGCGCCCGCCGGCTGCTGTACATTCTCTCAGCCTTTGTGTTCAGCCTCATCGTGCTGGTCTATTTCTTCATTCCGGTGGAGCGTCCGTGGCAGCTTTTCCTGCTGGCGATACCGGCGGAGATCATAGTTTACCTCGGCTGCAACATCCGCAAAAGTCCGCATCATCACCGCAGGCCGAAGTCTGGCAGCGGCTCTTAAAGCATTGATAATACTGGATTTCTACTGTGCGTAGAGAACGGATCAACCGCTCTCTACGCGCTTTTTCATCCGGTAGACCCCGCACCGTGCCGCGTAGCTTGAATATTGGAGAAACACGTAGTATATTTTACAGTGTAAACAGTGTAATTTTACGATTAGGATGGTATAACTATGGCTAACTATGTTTTGAGCTGCTGCTCCACCGCCGATCTTTCCAAGGAGCATTTCCAGAGCCGCGATATTCACTATGTCTGCTTCCATTATGCCATGAATGGCAAGGAGTATTTGGACGATTTAGGCGAGAGCATGAGCTTTGAGGATTTTTACAAGGCCATGGCCGACGGCGCGGACACCCGCACCTCGCAGGTCAACATCTCCGAATACGTTGAGTTCTTCTCAAAGTTCCTTGAGCAGGGGCTTGACGTCGTCCATGTCTGTCTCTCCTCCGGTATCTCCGGCACCATCAACTCCGCCCGCAACGCCGCGCTCGTCGTCAAGGAGCGTTTCCCTGAGCGCAATGTCTACATCGTTGATTCTCTCGGCGCATCCTCCGGCTACGGCCTGCTGATGGACACCGCCGCCACTAAGCGCGACGAGGGTCTCAGCGCCGAGGAACTCGTGCAGTGGCTTGAGGAAAACAAGCTCAAGCTCCACCACTGGTTCTTCTCCACCGACCTGACGAGCTATGTCCGCGGCGGCAGAATTTCAAAGACCGCGGCCGTGTTCGGCGGCCTGCTTGAGATCTGCCCGCTGCTGAATATGGATAACCTCGGCCGCCTCATCCCCCGCTCCAAGATCCGCACCAAGAAGCGCGTTATAAAAGAGATCGTGAGCCGCATGGAACAGCATGCGCAGGACGGCCACGACTACTCCGGCAAGTGCTACATCTCCAACTCCGCCTGCTATGACGACGCGCGCGCCGTCGCCGATCTCGTAGAAGAGAAGTTCCCCAAGCTCAACGGCAAGGTCGAGATAAATCACGTCGGCACCACCATCGGCAGTCACACCGGTCCCGGCACCGTCGCACTGTTCTTCTGGGGCGACGAACGCACCGAGTAAGGCAAATTGACACATTCAGCGGAAATTCGCACAAATCCCCGCCAACGCCTAAAAATTGTGCGCCGGCGGGGTTCTGCCACTTTTATATTGACCCGCGAATGGTTAATATAAAGTCAAGGGCGACGCGAATGCCCACCCCATTAAATTTGTTTCCGCCCGGCACAGCCGGTTTGGAATAATACTTTCTTCTCCCCCCAACGAACCCCGCCGCTCCCCCCCGGCGGGGTTTTCCACGTTTCCACACCGCTTTTCACATTATTCGTGCGAAATATGTAGCATCGGGGGATATTTTGTGGTAGAATTCAGATATCTATTGTTTGTCAGGGGGCATTTTTGTGACGGATAAAAATATGACTCCGTGCCCGAATTTCCGCAAATGCGGCGGCTGCCAGCTTCAGAATCTCCCATACTCCGAGCAGCTGCTGCATAAGCAGAGGCAGCTCGTGAGCCTTCTGGGCGAGTTCTGCCATGTGAACGATATCATCGGCATGGACGAGCCGACGCACTATCGCAACAAGGTGTGCGCCGCCTTCGGCCTCGACCGGCAGCGCCATATCATATCCGGTATATACCAGACCGGAAGCCACAGCATAATACCGGTGGATGAATGCATGATAGAGGATAAGATCGCCGACGGCATCATCGTCGATATCCGCAATATGCTGCGCAGCTTCAAAATTCAGGCTTTCGACGAGCGAACCGGCACCGGATGGCTGCGCCATGTACTCGTCCGCAGAGGCTTCCAGAGCGGACAGGTCATGGTCGTCCTCGTCGCAGTGTCCCCGATATTCAAGCTTCAGAAGCCGTTCTTGAAAAAGCTGACCGAGCTGCACCCAGAGATAACGACCGTTGTGCTGAACATCAACGACCGTTTCGGCCCCGTGGTGCTCGGCTCCCGCGAGAAGGTGCTCCTCGGCGACGGGTATATCGAAGATTCCCTGCTGGGGCTTTGCTTCCGCATATCCCCGCGCTCGTTTTATCAGATAAACCCCGTCCAGACCGAGAAGCTCTATTCCATCGCCATCGAAATGGCGGGTCTGACGGGAAAGGAGCTTGTGCTGGACGCCTACTGCGGCGTCGGAACTATCGGACTGTGCGCCGCCGGCAAGGCCGGTCAGGTGCTCGGGGTCGAGCTGAACCGCGACGCGGTGAAGGACGCGATCATCAACGCCAAACTCAACGGTATCAAAAACTGCTGGTTCACAGCCGGCGACGCGGGAAAGTATATGGAAGAGATGTCTACCGGCGGCAAGCGGCCTGACGTCGTATTCATGGATCCGCCCCGCTCCGGCAGCAGTCCGCAGTTCCTGTCCTCGCTCCTGCGCGCCGCGCCGAAGCGTATCGTCTATATCTCCTGCGGGCCGGACTCCCTGCGCCGCGACCTCGACGTCCTCGTCTCCGGCGGCTACCGCGTATCACGCATCCAGCCCGTGGACATGTTCCCGTATACAAATCATGTAGAATCCGTGTGTCTGCTGACTAAATCGAAATAAACGCCAAAGCGTCCGCTGTTTTCAGCGGACGCTTTGGCGTTCCAAATATTCCAGATGAAAGCGCGGAGGGAATTCCTCCGCACTTTTATTGCCGTATCAGACGATGCGGTTGCGCAGCTCTTCGCCGCGTCTCATGCGCATGATATTGTCATATCCTACGCCGAAGCAGCGGACGACGGTCTCGCGGGTTGCAGCGCCGAGGTGAGAGGTAGTGATGACCTTCTCCATCTTGACCAGCGGGTCGTTGGGATCGAGAGGCTCCTTCTCCCAGGTGTCAATCGCGGCACCCCAAATCTTGCCCTCTTCGAGAGCCTTGACCAGAGCCTTGTCATCGATGACAGCGCCGCGCGCCTCATTGACGATGATGGCGTTGGGCTTCATCATGTTGAACTGCTCCTCGCCGATAAGACCGCGGGTATCCTTGGTCAGCGGGCAGTGCAGGGAGACGACGTCGGACTCGCGCAGCAGAGTCTCGAGATCAACGCGTCTGCAGTGCAGCTTCTCTTCAAGCTCCTTGGGCATCGGGTACGGATCGTAGTACAGGAAGTCCTTGCACTCCCAGCCCTGAAGGCGCTGGAGAACCATGCGGCCGATATTGCCGCCGCCGACGATGCCGATGACCTTGTCGCGCAGCTCGTAGGAGTCGTGACGCCAGGTCCAGCTGTGCCACTCGCCCTGCTTGCAGCGGCGGTCGATCATGGAGAGGCGGCGCATGCAGGCCAGCATCAGTGCGATGGTGAACTCTGCGGTGGTGGTGGCGTTCTCGCCGTTGGAGTTGCAGACGGGGATGCCCTTCTGCTTTGCATACTCGAGGTCAACATGGTTGTAACCGGTTGCGGGGACATGGATGAGCTTCAGGTTCTTTGCTCTGTCCATCTCGTCCTTGCCGATCTTATGGATGGAGGCGAGAATGTAATCCGCATCCTCGAAGTCGCCCTTCTTGCCGTTCTTGACAGGGTAGAGGAAGCGCAGGTCGAGCTCAGGCGGGCAAAGCTCTGCAATAAGGGTCTCCATACCCTCGGTAGGAAGATTTTCGCAATAAAGTACAACATTATCGCTCATGTTTTCTCTCTCCTTTTTAATTTTTTATTCTTTCATTGTGCCGGTTTCAAGATAACGCTGGTGCCAGGAAAGCGCTTTGGTGAGATCGTGCGGGGTGTGCTTGCCTGCGGAAGTCGCCAGAGCGTGCTCGTAATACTCGCGCAGCATCGGGCGGTAATCCGGATGAGCGCAGTTCTCGATAAGCAGCTCGGCGCGCTCCTTCGGAGTCTTCCAGCGCAGGTCGGCAATACCCTGCTCGGTTATAATGACGGCCACATCGTGCTCTGTCTGGTCAACGTGGGAAACCATGGGCACGATGCAGGATATCAAGCCGTCTTTTGCGGTGGATTCGGTGGCGAAGATGCTGATGCGGGCGTTGCGGGCGAAGTCGCCGCTGCCGCCGATGCCGTTGAGCATCTTGCTGCCCATCTGGTGCGTGGAGTTTACGTTGCCGTAGATATCGACCTCGACGGGCGTGTTCAGCGCGATGATGCCGAGACGGCGGATGACCTCCGGATGGTTGGATATCTCCTGCGGGCGGATGACCATCTTGTCGCGGTACTGGTCGATATTCTCGAAGAAGCGTTCGCGGCTGTCGGCGGCAAGCGCGATGGAGCTTGCGGAGACAAAGTCAATAACGCCCTGGTCGATGAGCGAGAAGGCCGCGTCCTGCATGACCTCGGTGTACATCGTGAGTCCCTTGAAGCCGGATGCAGACAGAACGCTCAGAACAGCGTTGCCGACGGAGCCGACGCCGGACTGTATCGGGCCGGGATCGGCGGGGAGCCGTCCGGCGGCGATCTCGTCCTTGAGGAACTTTACGACGTTTTCGCCGACCTTCTGCGTCGCGGGAGTGACGGGCTTGAACTTCTGGGGCGGGTCAAGCTTATCGGTCATTACAATGGCCGCGATCTTCTCCGGCGGGCAGGGCACGTAGGGTGTGCCAATGCGGTCGCGCGGGTCGGTGATGTTTATGATGCGGGCGTGGGGCGGGATGCCGACCTCGAAGATGTCGTGCATGCCCATAAGTCCCATAGGGACGGAGGTGTTGACCTCGGCGATGACGAAACGCGCGTTGTGCACGGCGGCGTCGGTGCTGCCCGCGGAGGCGCAGAGGTACAGGCCGTCCTCGGTGATGGCGACGCACTCGACGATCGCAACATCAACGCCCTGAAGGGTCTGCTGGTTGAGGTTCATCGGAAAGTGCGAAATGTGAATGTCGCTGAAGGATACGCTGCCGTTATTGATCGCGGTGCGCAGATCCTTGTTGGTCTGGTGGCCGAAGCGCTTTTTCACGCATCCCGCGCGGACGAGCGCGCCGTCGCAGTCGTCACCGACCGCGGCGCCGACCAGAATGGTCAGATCCTTGGCGTGCCCGGACGCGGCGAGCGCGCTGGGCACGGCCTTCGGATAGCCGACGCTGGTGAAGCCGCTGAGGCCGATGGACATGCCGCTCTTGACGAGCTGCGCGGCCTCTTCGGCGGACATTATCTTGCTTTTAAGGGAAGCTGCTACTCTTTCCATTGATCAAACTCCGTTCAGCCGTTGAGACCCTTTTCGTAACCGAACATAAAGGCCTTCAGGTTGAGATCGACGACCTTGGGGTTCATAACCTCTTTGATGGCTTCGAGCGCGTTTTCCTTGGTGAGTTCGGGGTTCTTGGCCACGAAGAAGCCCATCATGACGATGTTGGTGCAGACGACGCGGAAATTCTCCTCGGCGTACTGGGTGGCGGGGAACATGTATATCTCCTTCGCACCGCAGTCCTTGACATCATCCTCGGGAACGAAGGTGCTGTCAACGAAAACGCGGGTGTTGGGGTTGATATCGCCCTTGAACTTATCAAAGCTGGGCTTGTTGAAGGCCACGAAGCAGTCGAGCACGTCGGCCTTGACGTAGTCAATTCTCTCATCGGAGACTACAAGCTCCGCCTTGCACGCGCCGCCGCGAGCCGCGGGGCCGTAGCTCTGGGTCTGGGCGACCTCATAATTATTCTGTACGCCGTAGGCGTTTGCAAGCAGCACGGCGAGGGAGATAACGCCCTGTCCGCCGGAGCCGCCGAATCTGAAATCTTTACGCATAGCTGATCTCCTCCTTATTCCTTGGTGACGCTGATGCAGACATCCGGACAGGTGCGCTCGCACATCCGGCAGCCGATGCAGGCTTCGGGGTTTTTGGCGTAGGGCATGAGGTAGCCGCCGCGGCTGCGCTCATGGCCGATCTCAAGCACGCCCTTCTTGCAGGCTCTGACGCAGAGGGCGCAGCCCTTGCACCATGCGGAATCTATTGTGATCTTCATTTCTTCGCTTCCTCCTTCTTTTCTGCCTGAACGTCGCACAGCTCTTCCTTGGTGTCATCGACGTAGAGAATGCCGAGACCGATCTTGCCGTCGGGAGCCTCGGTCTGGCTGGGCTTGAGAACGGCGACCTGCTGCTCGTACCAGTCGTACATTTCGGTCGGGGTCTTGAAGTTGAATATGTTTCTGCCTGCGGTGGTCGGGCAGGGGGAGAGAACCTCGATGAAGGAGAAGCCCTTGTGCTTGATGCCCTCTTCTATGGCTTTCTCGAGCTGGATGGGATGAGTGACGCTGGCTCTGGCGTAGTAGGTAGCGCCTGCGCCGGTGACGAGCTTGTACATGTCGAAGGGGTGCTCCTCGTTGCCGAGAGGAGAGGTCTTGGTGATGGCGCCGTAGGGAGTGGTAGGGGCGCGCTGGCCGCCGGTCATGCCGTAGATGTAGTTGCTCATCATGATAACGGTGATGTCAACGTTGCGCTTCGCGGCGTGGATGAGGTGGTTGCCGCCGATACCGGCGCAGTCGCCGTCGCCGGAGAAGACAACAACCTTCTTGTCGGGGTTGACGGCCTTCAGACCCTCGGCCTGAGCAAGAGCGCGGCCGTGCAGGGTGTGCAGGCAGTCCATGTCGATATATACGGGAGCCCAGGAGGAGCAGCCGATGCCGCTGACAAGCCCCATTTCGTTCTCGCCGATGTTCAGCTTGTCAAGGACGCGCAGGAAGGCGTTGACGACTATGCCGTGGCCGCAGCCGGGGCAGAATATGAAAGGAAGGGTCTCTTTACGGATGTATTTCTCTGCGATACTGTTCATATTACTTCACCTCAACGATCTTTTCGTAAATTGCTTTCGGAGCAGGGAACGCGCCGCCGATGGAGTTGAAGCCCTCGACCTTGTCGTAACCCGCTATGCGCTGCACCTCGCGCTTGTATTCGCCGACGTTCATTTCGGGAACGATGACGCGCTTTGCCTTTTCGCATGCGGCGCGGATCTGCTTTTCGGGGACAGGCCATACGGTATTAAGCTTCAGCATGCCGACCTTGCGGCCTTCGCCGCGTGCACGGCGAACCGCGGAGAGCGCGCTGCGGCTGACGGAGCCGTAGGCAACGAGAACGGTCTCGGCGTCCTCAAGGAAGAATTCCTCGACGGAGGTGATATCGTCGATGTTGCGGAGTATCTTGTCGCAGTAGTGGTGGATGGCTGCGGAACATACCGCGGGATCGGTACCGGCACGGATGCCGCGCTCGTCGTGGAGCTGGCCGTCAACGAGAACATGCTGTCCCTCAAAGAAGCGGACTCTTGCGGGGATGCCGTTTTCGTCGGGTCTGTAGATGGCGTCGCACTTGCCTTCGTACTTGTCGTCGAATATCTCAACGGTCTCGGGGATGACGAGCTTCTCGCGTGTGTGGCCGACGGTCTCATCGGACAGCACGAACACGGGTACTCTGTACTTCTCTGCGAGGTTGAAGGCGCGGACGGTGAAGTCAAAGGCTTCCTGAACGGAGGACGGGGTGAGGGCGATTATCTCGTAGTCGCCGTGTCCGCCGTAGCGGGTCTGCATGATCGCGTCCTGCGAGGTGCAGGTGGGCTGGCCGGTCGCAGGGCCGCCGCGCATGACGTTGACAACGACGAGCGGGGTCTCGGTCTCGGCAGCGTAGCCGATGCCTTCGATCATCAGGGAGTAGCCCGGGCCGGAGGTGGCGGTCATTGCGCGCGCACCGCCCCAGCTTGCGCCGATGACGGCGTTGATGGATGCGAGCTCGTCTTCCATCTGCATGAATACGCCGCCGGCTTCAAACATCTTACTGGAGAGGTATTCGGGGATCTCAGTGGCCGGGGTTATAGGATAACCGGCCATGAACCGACAGTCGGCCGCCAGAGCGCCGGCTGCACATGCTTCGTTGCCCTGCATAAGCTTAGGGCCGCTGTTTTCAAGCTTTTTAACTCTCATGGTCAAAACCTCAATTCTATAAAATATAAAGCCGGCAGGGGCGCAACAGGAGATGAAATGGTCACGCCCACTCGCCGGCTGCATACGCTTTCTGCCTTACGGGGATGCCGTTAAGACCGGTATATGCACAGCTGATGCTGTATTTATAATTGGATCACAGAGCCGTGAATGCCGGCCAGTACCGCACGAAGAGCCAGCCCATCACGCTGACAAGCAGGATCATGCATCCGGTGACAACAACGCCTTTGCGGAACATGAACCGTGTGTCGAGTCCGTAGCCCACGGGGATGGAACGGATGGAGGTGGGCAGGGTGAAGGACAGGTTGTAGGATACGGTGGCTATCCAGAGGTAGGGGATCACGGGCAGGCCGAGTCCCTGTGCAATGCTGATGACTATCGGAATCGTAACCGCGGCGCAGGCCGTGTTGTTGACGACGTCCGACAGGATAACGTTAAGGGTGACTATCGCTATGATAAGGGTGAATTCGCTGTGGAAATTGATTCCGGAGATGATCTCTGCGAGGGTATCCGCCGCTCCGCTGCCGTTGACGAGCGCGCCGAGCGCCGTGCCGCCGGAGAAGAGGAAGAACAGACCCCACATCAGATTTTTCTCGGCCTTCTCCCAGGTGACGACCGCTTCGCCATGCTCATCCTTGAGGAAGAACATCAGCAGACCGCCGATGAGAAAAATGTAGCCGGGCTTGAGAGCGGGTAGCAGCTGCTGATAAAGCCCACGCGTAAATGCAAGTATCGCCGCGGCGAAGAAGATCACCATCGACGCTTTGCCCGCGCGGTCGAGCTTCGGGAAGCTGCGGCACAGCTCACGGAAATGCTCTCTCGAGCAGTCAAAATGCTTTTTGCCGCAGTCTCCGCCGACAAGGAACAGCGCAGTGACCGCGGTCGCAAGCAAGGTGAACGGGAGCATACGCACCACCCAGTCGGAATAGAGGAACTCGGTGCCGGTGAAGCCCTCAATGTAGGACACCGTTACGAGATTCATCGCTCCGCCGAGCGGGGTCAGCATACCGCCGTTATTCGCGCCGTAGACGATGGCAAGCAGGATAAGCGAGGCGCTCTTGCTGTTTTTGACGTCGCCCTCTCCTACCGCCTTGAGCATGGACATTGCTATGGAGCACATCACCGCCGCCACGACCGTATTTGGCAGGACGGACGAGAGCAGCGTTGCGATGATGAACCAGACAAGGATCTGCTGCTTGACAGAGGTGCCGACAAGGGCGAGCGAGCGCGCCGCTATGCGCTGGTCAACGCCTGTGGCCTCCCATGCCATGCTTATGATATCAGAACCCGCCAGAAGGAAAACCAGCTCCGCCGAATAGCAGCTTATTACGCTCTGCATATCGGTGAGTGAGAAAATGGCATTTATCGCTACAGGCAGGAATGCGGTTATTGCTGCCGGTACCGGAAGGGTAACCCACCATACTCCCATCCAGAGCACCGTTCCCAGCGCCAGGCGGATCTTGAGATCCAGCCCGGCGTAAGGAATAAATGCGAGCAGGAAGAGAGCGGGACCCAGTAACAGACATATCTTCTTTTTTATATCGATCCCTCCCTGCGTTCAGTGCTTATCAAAGAATACCGATCACGGGGAACCAGACGTTCACGAGGAACACAAAGCCGATGATGACGAGCACCGCTATGACTATTGCGCCCTTGAGCTGCTGAGCCGTGGAGAATCTGTCGGTGGAAGCGTAGATGAGGTTCGGAGCGCTGTTGAAGGGCAGGAAGTTTGCACTCGGGGCGATGGCCATAACGGTCAGCAGACCCATGGTGTAAACGTCGAAGCCAAGAGCCGCGGCCATCGTCATGCTGACGGGAACCAGAACGGCTTCCATAGCGTTCATGCCGGCGAAGATGATGTGGCTGACAACAACGAACGCGAGCCAGATCGTGATGAACAGAGTGGGATCCATTGCGGAGAAAGCAGGGTTGGTGGTAAAGATTGCATCAACGAGCCACTGGAAGCCGCCGGTCTTATTGACGCAGGAGGCCAGGGACATCGCGAAGCCGAGCTGGATGAATGCAGGCCAGGCAAAGTTCGGGCCGACATCCTTGAAGGAGCAGACGCCGATGCCGGGGCAGAGCATCAGGAAGATGGTGACAAAAACGACGTAGTCGGGAGCGACATGGTGGATGCCGTTGGTGCAGAACGCAAGCAGAGTCAGGGCGAAGTAGATAGCGGCCTTCTTTTCCTTGACGGTCAGGGGGCCCATCTCTTCGAGCTTCTTCTTTGCAAACTCGATGTCGATGCTGCGCTTCCCGCCCTTGCGGGTGCCGAAGAGGAAGTTTGTGATGAGGGGGATGAGCAGGACGATGATTCCGGCGGGGATGCAGGTGGCCTTGAGCCAGCCCGTCCAGGAGATGGACTGTCCGGTCATTTCCTCAACGAGTGCCATACCGATGGCGTTTGCGCCGACTGCGGTGTAGAACAGCCATGTGTTGGTGGTGTTGGTGTAGAGGTTGGAGAGCATGATGGCGGCGTCGCCCTTATGTTCTCCGCGCTTGTAGCCCATGCCCTCGCAGATGTTGTCGCAGATGGGGCTCATAACGGCGCCGCGTGCGGTGTTGGAGGGAATCATCAGGGACAGGACGGTGTTTGCAAGGCTGGTCGCGTAGTTTGCGCTCAGCTCGCTCTTGGTGAGCTTGACAAGTATCCAGTATGCGACGCGTTCGCCGAGACCGGAGAACTTGATGACGGAGCCGATGAAGCCGGCCCACAGACACAGCCACCAGCCGGAGGTCGCAAAGCCGGAGACGACGTTTGCCTTCTGGCCGAAGAATATTGCGAGGATGGCGGCGGCGAGTACGCCGACGAGGTATTCGGGGATGGGTCTGACGATCCACATGAGGATAGCCCACAGGAACACCAGAAGAACGCCCTTGCCGGCAGGGTCAAGGCCGCTCATCGGTACAAATGCGAGCACCGCACAAAGGATAGTCAGGATCGCTGCAGTGATCAGACGTTTCTTTTGCATCTCTTTTTCTCTCTCCTTAAAAATGTGCTTGTCCTGAATATTGAAGAAGTGCGCATCCGGTTTATTTGTACCCCTCGGGGAAAAACAAAACCAACTACGCCTCCGAAGCGCTGTGCATACAGAACAATAAATACAGCATATCGGAAGTGCAGTTGGCATTCTATGTCGAGCCCCGCTTTTGGGATAAGCGGCAGACATCAAATCAACCGGATATTCACTTTGTTCAGGTTATATAAATTATATATCACCTTTTGTTTTTACTGTAAATATCGCTAAATCAACAAAAAATTGCTGTGAATTCTGGCCATATCTTTTTTTTAACAGCCGGTTCATACGCCGCCGATACTGCATTTTTTTCCGCTTTCAGTCAGGTTCCGAGCAGGTTCTACCGTCGGAATATGTATGGGCATAACTGATGTAATTCTGCTGAATATCGGTGTATGCCTTGATTATTGCCTTTACGGCGTTGCCGCGATGGCGCATATTTATCTCTTCGATTATCTGTGCCGAATCTTTAACAACACGCTTTCCGACGAAATATTCCTTGACTATGCATCTCGCTAAATCAGAATTCAGCGAAACGGACACATCTTCAATCCGTTCCGATGCAAGATCGATCAGCAGCCCCAGCGTCAGGCAGCCGTTTACGACGGGCGTTGCGACCTGCGTGGACAATTTTGCGTATGCGCAGAAATACGCGGTCTTATACTTGAACATTAGCTATACCTCCTGTTTCGATTTTTACTCATTGTATTTGACTTTGGTTTTAAAAAAAATATAAGTCGCACTTAACCAGATTGCAAACTGTCGAAACTTGTGGTAGTATACAGTATAATTACTGTGAGGAGGAAGTGCCGTGAATCTGCTCCCGATGAAATATTATATAGTTGTCGCCGATCAAAAAAGCATCACCCGCGCCGCCGAGGAGCTGCACATAACGCAGCAGACGCTCAGCGCGCACATGGCCGCGCTCGAAAAAGAGCTGAAATGTCAACTGTTTCAGCGCCGCCCGAAATTCGAGCTGACCTACGAGGGGCGTGTTTTTTACCGCTACTGTCAGATCTATCAGCGGCTCAGCGCCTCGATGGAGGACGAGTTCCGCGACATCAATTCCGGTCAGGGCGGCCTGCTGCGTCTCGGCATTGCGTATACGCGAGGCCGCGTGCTGCTGCCGCGCATCATCCCCGCGTTCAACAAGCTGTATCCGAAGGTGCAGGTGCGCGTCAAGGAGCGCAGCAACGAAGAGATGGTGAACATGCTCATCGAAGATGAGCTGGATGTTGTCATCGGCCGCGTGATGAGCGACGTTCCGGAGCTGAGCTACAAGGAGCTCTACCATGCGCAGACGATGCTGTATCTGTGCGGGGGACTGATAAACCCGTTCAAGCTGGATGCCTTTGTGCATACGCGCGATCTGCGTCTGCTGGCCGACTGTCCTTTCCTGCTGGGTCAGCCGGCGGATATCATCGGGCGAATGAGCCAGACGCTGCTTGAAAAGGCAAACATCCAGCCGCCAATCATATTCCGCTGCGGCAATATCCAGACGCTGCTGGAGCTGTGCGCCGACGGCATGGGCGCGTGCTTCAGCCCCGACGTGCTGGCCACGACACTGCCGGAGGAGAAGCGCAGGCGTCTGACCGCTGTGCCGATGGGCGAGCCGTTCACGATAAGCATCGCGTGGAAGAATAAGCCGTACGTGTCAAAGCTCGTCACCACCTTCCGCGACGTCTGCGCCGCCGAGACCGTAAATCTCCGCCGCAAGCTGCATCTGGATTGAGACGCCGCAGGGTTCTACTTATTATAATAAAGCACCCCTGCATCCGCGCTCTTCGGCGGCTGCAGGGGTTTTTATATTCTGCTTCTTATTTCCGACCGGTGAGGAGGCGCACGACGGCCATCACCGCCGCGTACAGCACTCCGCCGACCGCCCATATGATCCACGTCTCACGCGGCATCATCGGCGTATTGGGGCTGAACATCATCACGAGGAACACCGCCGTCACTATGAGCCAATACACGAAGGCTATGCAGCCAAGCCCCACCATGAACAGCAGTACACAGACTGCGGCGATATAGACGACGTCGTCCGCCGCGGGCATCACGCTGATCACCGCGAACATCGGCAGCACGGAGAGGATGCAGAGCACCGTACCGATAACGGTCAGGCGGGAATTCTTCTCGCGGAATTCCCGCTCCCGCTCGCGCACCATGCCGCTCACACCGTACTCGGTCTCGAACGGCTCATTCCCGATAAACTCGAAGTCCTTCACCTTCGCGGCGCTGGTTATAAATAATGTGACCCCAATCGCCACAAGTATCATCAGCACGCACAGGCCGATGCCCGCCGCAGCCGTTTCCGTGATCGGGACGAACCCGCCGCTGCTCAACCCGGCCAGAAATATCAGACACACAGGCGAGATGACACATAGAAACGTCGCAAGCGCCAGCTTCGGCGCGGTCTCGCGGCTCAGCGTGAGATACCGTGATGCCTCCTCCATGCTCACGCGGCGCAGCGCCGGCGTGCTGTCCGCCGCCGCGGGCTCCTCCGCGGGAAGCTCTATTTCATCCTTGAGCAAGTAATCCGTGCTCACGCCGAAAATGCGGCTCATCTGCAATATCTTATCAATATCGGGTATGGACTGCGCACCCTCCCATTTTGAGACCGACTGCCGCGAAACGCCAAGCTGCTGCGCCAGCTCCTCCTGTGACCATCCCGCTTTCTTGCGCAGGTCGATTATCTTGTCTGCCAGAATCATATTGCTGCCTCCATCGGGGAAGCTCCCCTGTTTTTTACAAGCCGAGTATAATAAATTTCGCTGTTGCGGACAAGAAAGCGCACCGTCAAATCTGTCAACCGGCGGTTGCGCGGGCACTTTTTCAAACGTTTTTTTCTATTATAATATAGCCACAGCTCAATTACGAGCGTATTTACGAAAAAATATTTTCTGATTTTACAATTTTGAAACAACTTTCTGCTTATCTACGAAACATCTTTCCTGTATCTTAATACTCGCAAGAAACTTTTTCATTTTGTCCTCTTTCACCTATACAAAAAAGCTCAGGGTTCTCCCCCTGAGCTTTTTGTATTTTAGAGGCAGTAGGGTATAATTGAATGGGAAGAGAGATTCTTAAAAAGTTTTAAGATATTATTAGACTGTAAAGTATCGCCGCACCTCTTCCATTTTCCGTGAATTTGTCGTATACTATATCTACCCTTAACAGACAGGAGGTCTGACCATTTGAAGAAGCCTGTAAAAATAGCGCTTATTGTTCTCTGCGTTATATTCCTCTCGATATTCGTGTACAGCGGATATAAACTGATATCAACGCTGCATGAATACAAGGTTGCAGAGGATACATATAACAAGATAAGCAGCGATTACGTTTCGCCGAAAAGCGACAAGAATAAAGACAAGGACAACAGCGACGGCAATCAGATAACCGAAAGCTCGCCCGTTGACGTCGATTTTGACGCACTGCTCAACCAGTGTCAGGATGTTGTCGGCTGGCTGTATTCGGAGAACACCGTTATTAACTACCCCGTTGTGCAGGCGGAGGACAACTTCTATTATCTGCACCGGTTCATCGACGGGCAGTATAACGCCTCCGGCTCGCTCTTCCTCGACTGCACCTGCTACGGCGACTTTTCCGGCAAGAACACCGTTCTCTACGGGCACAACATGAACGACGGCTCGATGCTCGCCTCGATACGCAATTATAAGGATCAGGAATATTACAACGAGCACCCCGTCATGTACCTCAACACTCCGACCCAGAACTACAAGATCGAGATATTCAGCGCCTACACCACCGACGCCGAATCCGACACCTACAAGATGTTCTTCGAATCCGAGGCGGATTTCGCCCGCAATCTTGACGACTGGCGCGTGCAGTCTCTCGTCTCGACGAACGTTGACGTCTCGGTAGACGACCGCGTTATCACCCTTTCGACCTGCACCTACGAATTCTACAACGCGCGCTTTGTAATTCAGGGCAAGCTCACTCCCGTAAATTGACAAAGTTATACAGTGAAGTTACAAAATGTAAATTTCACATTTTAATTCTTAAAAAACATAAGAAGTCCGTTCCTTAAGAAATATTATGTAAATACCCCTTGCAATTCTAATATAATTTAGATATAATGCAATCGTAGCAAGTTACAGTATGGTTAAAAAATAGTTACATCTATTTGTAACCCTTTGATGCTTTTCAAAGCAATGTCGAAAAGTTGTAACAGTTTCAATTCAGCAAAAACTTTTTGAGGTGATTTTTATGAAGAAGACAGTTAAAGTACTGTTCAGTCTGGTTCTGGTCTGCCTGTTCGCAGTTCAGTTCGCAGGTGCAATGCCCGCCAGCGCAAGCGCTGACCGTGTCGACTCCAAGTGGGACAATGTACAGCTGGACACCAGCGTATATGTCTACGGCGACGACGGCGCTGTAAAGCAGGACGGCGATTTCGGCGTCAAGGCCGGCTTCTCCGGGGAGGATGCCTCCGGCAAATCCACTCTCGGCGAGTTCCTTAACGGCGACTACACAATTACTCCTCCGGAAGGCTATTACGTCTCCGAGCTGCATATCTGCGCCGCCTCCAAGGAGAATGCCGATATTGAATCCGTCAACCTCGTCGGATACGCCACCGCGAGCAAGGATTCCGCGAAGCTCACCATCGCCCGCGGCTCCCTCGCCACCAATGACAACGGACTGAACACCAGCCTGTTCGTCACCGATGACGAGAGCAGCAGCTATGTCGCCCAGATCTATCTCAAGGCGATCGACACCGAGACCAAACCCACCGTCAAGTATAACGACGGCTGGCTCAACGGCAAGGTCGGCGGCACCGTGGACGGCGCTGTCGATTTCCATGACGATGTCTACACTCACACCGTTGTCAACGACTACGCTGCATACAATGGCGTTGAGACCTACGTCGGCATGACTCTCAAGTACGCAAACGGCGCCACCATGGCAGTCGAAGCGGGCGACACCATCACCCTCTACGCCGACGCCACCATTACCGCGAAGTACGTAGTCAAGGCCTCCGTCACCGCGGACAATCAGTCCATCACTTACGGCGACGCGCTCCCCGAACTCACCTACACTCCCGTTGTTCCCGAAGGCTACACTCTCGTTGCTCCCATCGCGTCCCTCGGCGATTACAACGCTGAGACCGGCACCCGAGCGATCATCCTGAGCAACGCATGGGTCGCGGACGGCAATGGTACCGCTCTCGATGCAGCCCAGCTTGAGCTGACCGTCAACAACGGCACTCTGACCGTTGCAAAGCGCAACATCACCATCTCCGCGAAGCCCGTCACCAGCGAGTACACCGGCTCCGCCATCAACGCGACCGAATATGTGATCACTTCCGGTTCCCTCGTTGATGGCGACACCGTCAAGTCCGTTGAGTACACCGGCGGCCCCGTGAACGTCGGCACCGGCACCAGCACTCCGAGCGCCGCAGTCATCGTTGACGCAAACGGCAACGATGTCACCGCAAACTACAATATCACCTACTCCGGCGCAGAAGTCACCGTCAGCAAGTACTCCGGCGAGGTTGTCATCACCGCGAAGGACGCCACCAAGCCCTACGACGGCTCCGCTCTCACCGCTTCCAATGACGTGACCGTCTCCGGTCTGCTCGGCTCCGACACCGTTGATGCGACTGTCTCCGGCGAGGCCACCGTGCCCGGCAAGGACGGCACCGCAAAGATCGGTGACTACGTTATCAAGAACGCCGCAGGCGAAAAGGTAAACGACAACTATGCAAACATCAAGCTCGTGGACGGCAAGCTGAGCGTCACCAAGCGAGACATCACCGTCACCACCGGCTCCGCCAGCAAGGCTTACGATAAGACCGCACTTACCACCAAGGCCGATGATTACAGCATCACCTCCGGTTCTCTGGTCTCCGGCCAGAAGCTCACCCTCGCCCTCTCCGGCACCCAGACCGAGCCGGGTTCCTCCAAGAACACCGTCAAGGAAGGCAGCCTGAAGATCTCCGATGAGCAGGGCAGAGATTACACCGCATACTACAATGTCACCATCAAGGAAGGCACTCTTGAAGTCACCGGCGTGAAGGTCATTGAAATCTCCATCAAGGCCACCTCCGCAAAGAAGGTCTACGACGGCACCGAGCTTACCGCGAACTCCTACGACGTTATCTCTGGCGAGCTTGAGAGCGGTGATACTCTCGTAGTAGAGTACTCCGGCAGCATCACCAACGCCGGCACCACGGCGAACAAGATCGTCAAGGTCACTGCGAAGGACGCAAACGGCAAGGACGTCACCGCAAAGTACAAGATCTCCACTCAGGACGGCACCCTTGAGATAACTAAGGCTCCCCTCACTGTCACCGCGAAGAGCGCCGAGAAGGTCTACGACGGCAAGGCTCTTACCGCCAACACCTGCGAGGTCAAGGGTTCCCTTGCGAAGGGTCACAAGATCTCCGCTACCGTTACCGGCAGCCAGACTCAGATAGGCTCCTCCAAGAACAAGGCCTCCAACGTCAAGATCGTTGACGCAAACGGCAACGACGTCACCAGCAACTACGAGATCACCTATGTTGAAGGCACTCTCACCGTCAAGGCCGCGAACGCGAAGCCCAAGACCGGAGACGATGCAAACATGGGTCTGTGGATCGGCCTGATGGCAGTTTCCGCAGTCATCATCGCAGGAGGCGTGGTGTTCTTTGTCAAGAAGAATAAGAAAAAGAACGAGCAGTAAGTTCGATTCTGAAACACAGTAATTAAACAAATATCCGGCCTGTCAAACAGGCCGGATATTTTTATGCCTTAACTGCTATCCTCTTCCGTATAAATTAATAGCCGCCCGCCTGCGGTCGATGCAGGCGGGCGGCTCTATAATATCCCTGATACAAATGTTTCCTGTGCGGCGGCATATACCTGCCATCGCGTAACCAGATATCGGCAAGCGCGGAGCGCTCGCTCATACCGCGCTCACGGCAGTCAGTCTATGCCTTCATCATTCCAGTGGTTCAGCACATGTCCATATTCAACAGCCGCTCCGGTATCATTGTCATCCAGTTCTTCTGGATGTTCTCTCCTGATAGCCTAAAAAGGCGTATCACGGCTACGGAAAGTTCCATGATTCCTCCACCCTTTTCTCATATGCGTGCGCCGCAGGGCGCAAAAACGGTCACAGCTGAGAGAGCAGCTGTGACCGTTATCTTTTTCGTTCTTCCGGCTATGCGCCGGTGGTATGTGATTTTACGCCTTGCAGCTCACCGGAACATAGAGCACCGTTCCGGCATATATCATGTCAAAGCTGTCCTTGCCGTTAACGAGTTTCATCATGTTCAGAACCTTACTGTACTCAAGGCCATAGCTCTCCGTGACGCTCTGCGCCGTCTCGCCGTAGACGAGCTTATGCGCGACTACCTTGTAGTAGCTGCCGCTCTCCGGAGCCTTGGGGCTGGGGATCAGGAGCACCTTGCCGTTGCCGATGCTGCGGTAGTCCTTGATGGAGTTGAGCTTCATGATGAGGTCGGAGTTCTTCTCGAAATCCACACCCATGCTGAGGCAGACATTATATACGGTGTCGCCTGACTGGAAGGTGTAGGGGATTATGTAGTACGCCACGCTCTCGCCCGCTTCGGAGCTGCTGCCGGTGGATGTGCCGCCCGTGGTACCGGTGCCGCTGTCGGAGGGCTTCGTGGTCGTTGTGGAAGAGCTCATAACAAGCTTCGCATCATTTTCGCTGGCGGGCAGTTTTATGACCTGACCCGTGCGCAGAATGTCAAGCTGGCGCTCGCTGGTGAAACCGTTGAGCTTCATGATGGCATATTTCACGGTATAGAAGTTCATCCCGTAGCTGCCGCAGACCTTGACCAGCGTGTCCCACTCGCCTACCGTGTGGCTTATCGTTTTGTAATCGACAGACGGAGCCGGAGTGTCCGGAGTAGTGGTCTCGCCGCCGGTGCTCGGAGTGGAGGGCTTATCGGGCGTAGAAGGCTTGTCGGGAGTTTCGGGAGTGCTCGGCGCGGAGCTGCTGCCGGGGAGCTTCACAGTCTGGCCGACACGCAGGGAATCGAGCTGGCTTGCGCTCTTGAAGCCGTTGAGCTTCATAAGCTGGCTCTTTATGGCGAAGAAGTTCAGCCCGTGCGCCTCGCAGATCGTAATGAAAGTGTCCCCCGCCTTGACAACGTAGCTGATGCCGTTGCCGGAATCGGTGCTGCCGCCGGACGTTGAACCGCCGGTGGACGTGCCGCCGGAGGCGGAGCCGCTCGAGGTGACGTTCTTCGCGTCAGCCTCGCTGGCCGGAAGCTTTATGATCTGGCCGGGTCTCAGCGAATCAAGCTGCTTCTCGCTGGTGAAGCCGTTGAGCTTCATAATGGCGGACTTTACATTATAGAAGTTCATCCCGTAGCTGCCGCAGACCTTGACCAGCGTGTCCCACTCGCCGACGGTGTGCTTGATGATGTTCGCCTCGCCGGAGCCGCTGTCCGCGGGCTTATCCTCCGCCGGCGCGGGAGTCTCCGCGGGCTTCGCCTCGGGAACGGTGCCGTCGGGATTAAGCTCACCGCTCATTATCTTCGCGGACACTTCGACGCTGGCCGGCAGCTTAATGGTCTGCCCCGGATAGATCATCCCGAGCTGGCTCTCGCTGTAGAAGCCGTTGATCTTCATTATGCACCAGCGGCACGAGTAATAGTCAAGGCCGGCGTCCTCGCAGATCGTCAGCATCGTGTCGCCGCTTTTTACCGTGTAGCTGACGATATTTCCTTCGGCAAAAGCCGCCGGCATCAGTCCGACTAGCAATGTTACCATAAGGAGCAAACATAAGAGTCTTTTCTTCATCTTTATTCTCCCCTGCTGTCCATGTATTTCCAGAAAAGTATTACATTACATTTACAATTGTACAACAACTCTGCACAAAACGCAATAACATATTGTCTGAAATTTTCTTAATTTTTGGCATTAATGCCAAGCAGCGGCACAATTTTGCAAGTCTTTCGCCTTGACTATTACCCCGAAAGCACATATAATCATGTTACCGGAACAAAGGCCGCCGTTATGCGGCTTTTTGTTATAACTATTTGGAGGTTTACCATGAAAGTCATCATTGCCAGAGATTATTCCGAGCAGTGCTCTGTCGCCGCAGATATTATAGAAGGCATCGTCCGCGCCAAGCCCGACTGCTGCCTTGGTCTGGCCACAGGCTCCAGCCCCGTCGGGATGTACAAGGAGCTGGCACGCCGCTGTGCCGAGGAGGGGCTGGACTTCTCCCGCGTACACAGCGTGAATCTTGACGAGTACATCGGCCTTGCCCCTGAACACGACCAGAGCTACCGTTATTTCATGAACAGCAATCTCTTTGACCATATTAACATCGACAAGGCGAACACCTATGTCGCGGGCGGCATCGGTGATGTGGACGCGGGCATCGCTGAGTTTAACACCGTCATCGAGCGCAGCGACGTTGACGTACAGGTGCTCGGCGTCGGCCCCGACGGCCATCTCGGCTTCAACGAGCCGGGCTCTGTCCTCCACGCGGACGCGCACCGCGAGAAGCTCGACGAGAGCACGATTGACGCAAACGCCCGCTTCTTCGCGAGCCGCGACGATGTGCCCAGCTACGCCGTCACGATGGGCATGGGCGGGATAATGAAGGCCCGCAAGCTGCTGCTCATAATCAGTGGCAGCAAGGACGACGCGGCGAAGAAACTGCTCCTCTCCGACGAGATCACGACGGAGTGCCCCGTCACCTTCATGAAGCTGCACCGCGACGCCGTCGTTATCATCGAGCAGGCGCTGGCGGATCGCATAGGCTACAAAGGCTGAACTTTATAAACACAAAAAAGGCTTTGACGTGTTTGTCAAAGCCTTTTTTGTTATTATTTTGTGTCAGTTATAAATATCGTTCGTGTCCATCAGCACGACATCGACCTCGAAGGTCTCACCGTCGCGCCAGATCTTGAAGTGGATGCTGTCGCCCACGCTCAGGCCGCTCTTTATCTCGGCGACGTCGTCCGTCGTCTTGACTTCGACCCCGTTGCACTCAAGCAGGATATCGCCGACCTTAATGCCCTTGGCCTCGGCGTCCGAGCCCTTGGTGACATCGGAGATATAGAGTCCGCCTGGGATATCGTAATGCGACGACGCGTTGTCGGGTATCGCGCCGACGGTTATTCCGATCGACGGGCGGCCTCTGACCTCACCGTCCTTGACGAGCGCGTTCACGATGTCGCGCATAGTTGTGCTCGGGATCGCGAAGCCGATGCCCTCGATGCTTGAATAGGACGACATCATCTTCATATTCGTGATGCCGATCACCTGACCGTACATGTTGTACAGCGGGCCGCCGGAGTTGCCCTCGTTGATTGCGGCGTTGGTCTGCATCAGGGTCATACTGCGGCCGTTATAGCTTACGCCGCGGTTTATCGCGGAGATAACGCCGTTTGTCAGCGTCATGCGGAACTGCTCGCCCAGCGGGTTGCCTATCGCGGCGACCGCGTCGCCGACGGTAAGCTCTGAGCTGTCGCCGATCACGGCGGGGGTGAGCCCGATGCCCTTGACCTTCAGCAGCGCAATGTCGCTTATCGAGTCGGCGCCGACCAAGGTTGCGTTGAGGACGGTGTCGTCATACAGGGTGACAGTCGCGCTGTCCGCGCCGTTTATGACGTGCGTATTCGTGACGATCAGGCCGTCCGCCGTGAGCACGAAGCCGGTGCCCCAGTTATAGCCGCTCTGGCCGTCCGTGTATGCCGAGATGCCGACGACAGACTTATAGTTCTCTTCGTACAGCTCGCCCAGAGTCAGTTCACTGCCGGACGGCTTTTCCTCAAGCTTCAGCTCATAGTCTATCGGCAGCTGCGCGCGCGGGATGTTTATCTCCGCGACGTCTGTAGTCGTCTTGGTGTAATACTGGTCGAAAAAGTCCTGCCAGTTCTCCGGCATGTCGCCGCTCTCGCCGTCGGAGGGAATAACACTGGAGCCGAAGCCGCCCTGAGCCCCGCCGCGCTCCGCGAAGATAAGCGACGTTGCCACCAGCAGCACGAGCAGCAGGCATATCCCGCCGATTATCCTCATCTTTTTATTTTTCTTTTTCTCCTTCGGCGTCACCGCGTTCACGGTCGGCACGCTCTGCAGCGGGGAATACCAGTCGTCCTTGCTGTACCAATTGTTTGCCATAAAAATGACCTCTTTTTATACTTAAAACAGATTTGTTTTCTTTTCGCCGACTTCGTTTTTCGCAAGAGCCAGAGTGAACACGAACTCCGTCATGCCGTCGCGGCTCGTGACGGCGATGTCCTCATCATGGCTGTTGATGATGGATTTCACCAGATACAGCCCTAGTCCGACGCCGTCCTTATCCAGACTGCGCGAGCGATCCGACTTGTGGAAACGGTCGAAGATGAACGGGAGATCGTCCGGCGGAATCGTCTCGCCGTAGTCGCGCACGGAGACATAGGCCTTGCCGTTGTCCTTGTATATGCGCACGGTGATGCAGCTTCCGGGCGAGGCAAACTTCACGGCGTTATCCAACAGGTTATATATTACCTGGGTTATGGCGTCTTTATCCGCGTGCACCATGATATGATTATCCGGCAGCTGCGGATCAACGTCAAGATTTTTCTTCGTCGCGCGGCTCTCGAAGCTCAGCAGCGTCTGAAGCGTAAGCTCCGTCAGGTCAAAGTCGATCCTTTTCGTAGGGTCGGCGGCGCGGTTTCTGAGCTGCGACACATCGAGCATATCGCGCACCAGACGCGAGAGGCGCTTCGTCTCATCGCTTATCGCGCGGAGATATTTTTTCTCGTCCTCCGGCGGGATCGTACCGTCGAGCAGCCCCTCCGCAAAGCCGGATATCGTGGTCATCGGCGTCCGCAGCTCGTGCGAGATATTGGCTATGAACTCGCTGCGGCGCTCCTCGGCGTTTTCAAGCGAATCGGCCATTTTATTGAACGAATCTATCAGCGCGCCCATCTCATCCGTGGGATCCTCACGCTGGCGCACGCGCACCGAGAAGTCCCCGCGCGCGAACCGGCGCGACGCCGCCGCCATCTCGTCCAGCGGCTTTGCCATGTGCTTGGAGTACATGAGGGAGACTATCATCGCCGCGGCGAAAACGCCGATGGTCACGATCGCGGTTATTCCGGTCAGGGACGACCAGGTTTTCAGTATGTTGTCAACAACGTTCGTGATGAACACATATCCGATGATATCGTTCCCGTCGGCCGCCGTCTTTATCGGCCGCGCCACAGCGTAGCGGTTCTTTTCGTACAGGCCGCCGAGCGTGCTCATCTGGTCGTACTCCCCCGTCGTCTCGAGGGTCTGCATGACGTCGGCAGGTATCTGGTGGCCGAGATGCTCGCACATCGGCGCGCGGTCGGAGCAGGAGACGATCTTGCCGGTCTCGTCGGTTATAAAGACCTGATTGCCGGTGGTGCGCGAGATAGAAGAGAGCGTCATGCTCAGGCTCCAGCTCGTGAGCGAATCCCCGTCGGCAATGGCGGAAGCGGTCCTCGCGACCTCGGAGGCGTTATTGTCCATGCGCTCGCGGTAGTCGTTTATGATGTAGCCGCGGCCGATGCCGACGAAGCTCACCGCGACGAGCAGGAAGCACATGAACACCAGCGTCGCCGTGGCCACAAAGTTGCGCAGGTATACGTTTTTCATTACTCTGTCACTTCAAACTTGTAGCCTACGCCCCAGACGGTCTTGAGGCACCATTTGTCGCTGACTCCTTCAAGCTTTTCGCGCAGGCGCTTTATGTGTACGTCAACGGTGCGGGAGTCGCCGAAATAGTCAAAGCCCCACACTTCGTCAAGGAGCTGGTTGCGGGTGAAAACGCGGTTGGGGGACGCCGCGAGGTGGTACAGCAGCTCCATCTCTTTCGGCGGCGTGTCGACCTTGACGCCGTTCACCACCAGCTCGTAGGAATCGAGATTTATTATCAGCTTGTCGAAGGTCAGCTTCTTCTCCGCGGGGCCGTCGTTGTCGCTGCGGCGCATGACGGCGTGGACGCGGGCGATAAGCTCCTTGACGTCAAAGGGTTTGGTCACGTAATCGTCGGCACCCATGTCAAGACCGGTTATCTTATCCGTGGTCTCTCCCTTAGCGGTGAGCATGATGATCGGCACGGCGGACTTTGCCCGTATATCACGGCAGACCTGCCAACCGTCCTTGACCGGAAGCATGATGTCCAGCAGGACAACGTCTGGCGTGAACAGGTCAAACATTGATTCGGCCTTGCCGCCGTCAGGAGCGATCATCACCTCAAACCCATCCTTGCCGAGATAAAGCCGCAGCAGTTCTGCGATGTTGCTGTCGTCCTCTACGATAAGCGCGCGTTTAGCCATAATTCTGCCTCCTGAACTTGTATCTATGATTATGATTATACACTGATTATACAACACATTAAATATGAAAAGTTAAAAATGTGTAAAAGGTAGACGGGCAAATCGCGCCGATTGCCCATGGTATAAAACAGGCAGGAGATAAATATCTCCCGCCTGTAAAAATCGCTATGCAAAGGATCAGAAATCCAGCTTCTCCAGCTCGATCAGCGCGAGGATATAGACCTTCAGCGCCTCCATGAGGAAGTCTATGCTCGCGGCCTCGTCAACGCCGTGGATAGGCCCTGCGAAATCGGGCTGCGGGCGCTCCGGATGCTCCGGCCCGAAGGACACCGCATTCGGGAAGTCGCGCGCGTAAGTGCCGCCGCCGATGGTATAAGGCTTGGCGTTCTCGCCCGTCACATCGTTGTAGGCGTTGATGCACACCTGCACCGACGGATTATCCAGAGCCATGTAGAACGGCTCCGCGTCGCGCTCTATCGTTATCTCCGCCGCGTCTCCCGCCGTGCGCTGGATGGCGCGGGCGATCTTCGACCCGCTCATATTGGTCGGGTAGCGGCTGTCTATTGTCTGGAACACATGGCCGTCCTCGATGCCTATAACGCCGCCCACGATGGTCAGCGGCTCGAACAGGCCGTCATCCGCCGCAACGTTCAGCGCGGCGCCCGTCCAGTCGTTATTCAGCAGGCTCACCAGCTCGTAGAAGCGCTTCTCCTCGGCGGCTGCAATGCCGTTATCCAGAATGTAGTCCACGAGCATTCCGATCGCGTTGACGGTTCCCTCCGGCAGAGATGCATGGCCGCCGACACCGGTGGCCGTGAGGTGCCAAAGCTCGCCCTCTTTCACAGCCTCAACGCGCCCGGCGGATTCAAGCGCTTCGGCCTTGACCCACGCCTCGGCCTTGTCGGGCACGGCGTTCGCCGCGAAGCCGCCCTTGATGTCTACAACGTTCACCATCGGCAGCTTGGAGATCATGCGGCCGTGGTAAATGCCCTTTTCGCCGTTGCACAGTGGGAAGTTCGCGTCCGGACTGAAGCAGAACAGCGGAGCGGGGTAATTTGCCAGATAATACTCGACGTCCTTCATGCCGGTCTCTTCGTTTGCGCCGAGCAGCGCGCGGACAGGATAGCGCAGGGCTATTCCCTTGTCCTTGAGATACTTCAGCGCGTAGAGGCAGAGGACGCTCGGCCCCTTGTCGTCCATGACGCCGCGGCCGATTATGTACCCCTCGCGCTCGCGCATGGTGAACGGATCCTGAGTCCAGCCTTCGCCGACAGGCACCACATCGAGGTGAGTTATCGTAGCGAGGTAGCGATCGCTGTCTCCGCCGAGGCAGGCATAGCCGATTTTGCCCTCGCAGTCTACCGCGTCGAGCCCCAGCTCGCGGGCGATCTCAAGTCCCTTGTCAAGTGCCTCGCGCGGGCCGCGGCCGAAGGGGGCATTGGGCTCCGCCTCGCCCTCGACACTGTTTATCGCCACAAGGCGTGCTATATCGCGCAGTATCGCACCGCGGTTTGATTCCACATATTTGTCTATATCATGCCGAAGCTCGCTATCCATAGGTTCAGTTCCTTTCACAAAAGCTTAATTCCCTCTGTTTTTATACGGGAACACTTCCGGCTTTCGCCGAGAATCGGTTTTACTATATCACCATTTTCTGTTCTTTTCAACACTCTTCTTTGCGTTTCGTCCCCGGCCGCTTTGCAGGCTTGAAATCCGGCTCCGTGCCGTTTATGAGCCGCACGATGTTATCGCGATGCCGCGCGATGACAATCAGCATTCCGGCCGCCGCCAGTATCAGCCGCGGAGTCGATACACCGAGCACCGCCGCGCTTATGAATATCGCCAGCGCCCCGCATATGCTGCCGAACGAGACCTTTTTCGTCAGGAACGCCCCGGCGAGAAACACGCCGACGACGCAGAGAAATACGCGCCAGTCTATCATCAGCGCGATCATCGCGCCGGAGGATACGCCCTTGCCGCCCTTGAAGCCATGCAGCACGGGGAAGCAGTGCCCCAGCAGGCACGCGACGCCGCCGAGAGCCATCCCCGTATCGCCCAGCAGCCAGAAGCCGAGCAGCATCGCCGCCGCGGCCTTGAGCATGTCGCCTGCGAGCGTCAGCAGTCCGGCGTGCATCCCGAATACACGCGCCATATTCGTCGCTCCGGCGTTGCCGCTGCCGTGTCTGCGCACATCGCGCCCCAGCAGATTTTTCGACAGCAGGATTGATATGCTCAGCGAGCCGAGAAGATATCCGGCGACTACAACTATTGCAATATATATTACGTTCATTCTTATCTCCGTATTCGCACTTGGCGTATAATATTTAAAAATTTTTAAGTGTTTATATTATACACGGCTTATTTGCAGTTTGCAATAGATTATAGCCGTTTATATTTTAATTTATTATAAACAAAGGCCGCGGCTTTTGCCGCGAAAAAGCATGACACATTCAAAAACTTGGTTTTTCCTCTTGATAATCCGGTTTTTCTGTGGTATTCTTGTAAGGCTATGAACGGGAAAATAGCGCTGTACGTTCCGGGCAGAGAATGGAGGTCATCGGCTGTAAGCCTCCTGCGGTGCAGGCGCTTGGTTCGCCCGGGAGCACCGGCCAATCCCCGGCGTGTGGAGCGCGTTACTGCTCCTTGAGTGCGGCGCAGTGCGCCGAACGTGGGTGGTACCGCGGAGGCTATGCTTTCGTCCCTATTTGGGACGGGGGCTTATTTTTTTGCTTTCCAAAGTTATTTCAAGTATTTTTCAAGGAGAATCGTGATGAAAGAGTTAATGCAGGGACTTAGAGACAGTTCCATCAAGGCCATTCTCGAAGCCGACGACATCGAGCTTCTGGAGAGCCTGCGCGTCAAGTATCTGGGCAAGAAGGGCGAGCTTACCGGCATCCTGCGCCAGATGGGCAAGCTTTCCGCCGAGGAGCGCCCCGTCATGGGTCAGCTGGCAAACCAACTGCGCGGCGACATTGAGGCCGCCATCGAGCAGCGCAAGGCCGAGCTTGGCTCCAAGCTCATGGAGCTGAAGCTTGAGCGTGAGTCCGTTGACGTCACGCTGCCTGGCGAGACCAGCGCGCTCGGGCACAAGCACCCGATGTACAACGTCCTCGACCAGATCAAGGACATCTTCATAGGCATGGGCTTTGAAATTCTCGACGGCCCCGAGGTCGAGAAGGCGGAATACAACTTCACCAAACTCAACATCGACGAAGGCCATCCCTCCCGCGAATGGACGGACACCTTCTATTTCAAGGACGACAGCAGCATCCTGCTGCGCACTCAGACCTCCCCGATGCAGATACACGCGATGGAGACCCGCCCCCTGCCCATCCGCATCGTCGCCCCCGGCCGCGTCTACCGCAAGGACGAGGTCGACGCGACGCACTCCCCGATGTTCCACCAGATTGAGGGCATGGTCATCGACAAGGGCGTCACGATGTCCGACCTGAAAGCCACGCTGAACCTCGTCGTCGAAAAGATATACGGCAAGGGCACCGTCACCCGCTTCCGCCCGCACCACTTCCCCTTCACCGAACCGAGCTGCGAGCTGGACATCCAGTGCCACAAGTGCGGCGGCAAGGGCTGCCCCACCTGCAAGGGCGAGGGCTGGATTGAAGTCCTCGGCGCCGGCATGGTGCACCCCAAGGTTCTCGCCGGCTGCGGCATTGACCCGGACGTGTACTCCGGCTGGGCCTTCGGCATGGGTCTTGAGCGTCTCGCAATGGGCGAATACAAGATCACCGACCTGCGCCTGATATTTGAGAACGACGTGCGCTTCCTCGAACAGTTCTGATATATTGAAGGGAGAACAACATGAATCTTTCAAGAAAATGGCTCAATGAATTCGTCGACCTGAGCTTTGATGAATATGACGACAAGCGCTTCGCCGAGGCCATGACCGTCTCCGGCTCCAAGGTCGAAGTGACCGAGAACCTGAGCGAGACGATAAAGAACGTCAAGGTCGGCCGCATTCTCTCCATCGAGAAGCACCCCAACTCCGACCACATGCTCGTCACGCAGATAGACATCGGCGAGGCGGAACCGGTGCAGATATGCACCGGCGCGTGGAACGTCCACTGCGGCGATCTCGTCCCCGCGGCGCTGCACAATTCCCTGCTGCCCGGCGGCGTGAAGATAACGAAGGGCAAGCTGCGCGGCGTGGAGTCCGCCGGTATGCTCTGCTCGCTCAAGGAGCTTGACTGCGACCTGCACGATTTCCCCTACGCGGAGATAAAGCCGGCCGCCATCCTCGGCGACTACCATCCGATCGATCCCGCAAAACCCTCCATCCCCGCCGACATCAAGGCCGGAGACAAGATTTTCGGCAGCGTCGTCGCGGCAAAGGCGCTCGACGTGCAGAACAAGGGCTACGGCCTGTGGCAGGTCGCGCTCGACCTCGGCGAAGCCGCGGCCGATCCCGTGACCGACTGCCAGAACGTCCACGCGGGCGATCTCGTGGCCTACGACACCAAGAAAAATGCAATACTCTCGCTGGATGATCTCCATGCGAAGCAGGAGGAGTTCCCGCACTGCATTTCCGACGGTATCCTCATTCTCAACGAGGACTGCAAGCCCGGCGACGATATGGCCGTTATCCTCGGCCGCGACGACCATGTAGTCGAATTTGAGATAACCCCGAACCGGCCTGACTGCCTGTGCGTTATCGGTCTCGCGCGTGAGGCCGCCGTGACCTTCGGCAAGGAGCTGAAGCTGCACGAGCCGGTCGTCGAAGCGAAGGCCGGCAGCAATATCAACGAAATGGCGAAGATCATCGTCGAGGATGCCGCGCTCTGCCCGCGCTACACCGCGCGCATGGTCAAGAACGTCAAGATCGCGCCGTCCCCGCGCTGGATGCGTGAGCGTATCCGCAACGCCGGCATGCGCCCGATAAACAACATCGTTGATATCACCAACTACGTCATGCTTGAGTACGGCCAGCCCATGCACGCGTTCGACTTTGCCTGCGTCGGCAACAACGAGATACACGTCCGCACCGCGCGCGAGGGCGAGAGCATCCGCACGCTGGACGGCACCGAGCGCAAGCTGACCCCCTCCATGCTCTGCATCTGCGACACCGACAGCCCTGTCGAGTTCGCGTAACTGCATCAAGTAAGCAGCGCCCGGCATTCCGCCGGGCGCTGCTTTATGCCATGTCCATAACAGTCCATAACAGCGCGTTCATTCTTTGGCACTGCATCGGTGCTGCATAGGGAGTAAAAGTCTGTATAGCCAATTATAGTTCAGCCCTTGACAAAATAAAATAATTTGTGTATGTTAGTAACAGCCATATGACTGACGGAAGTGGAACTGACCACGGGGAGTATGGCCGTTTGTGAGCCGACCGTCTGGGCAGAGTTTTGCCGGGATGCGTCGGTTTTTTCGTTTTCCCGGCTGTCACAACTATGACGAGAAAGGAACGATACCATTATGATGACTGATATTGAGATCGCTCAGAGCACCGAAATGCTGCCCATCCGCACGGTTGCGGAAAAGGCCGGCATTGACGAAGAACTGCTGGAATACTACGGGAAGGTGAAGGCCAAGATCGACATTACCCCGCTGCGCGCTAAGCCCCGCAAGGGCAAGCTGATCCTTGTTACCGCCATCAACCCCACCCCCGCCGGTGAGGGCAAGACTACCACCAGTGTCGGTCTGGCCGACGCTATGGCAAAGCTGGGCAAGAACACCCTGCTCTGCCTGCGTGAGCCCTCCCTCGGCCCCGTGTTCGGCGTCAAGGGCGGTGCTGCCGGCGGCGGCTATGCGCAGGTGG
>ENA-OUQH01000429-OUQH01000429.1-human-gut-metagenome-genome-assembly--contig:-NODE-429-length-31111-cov-7.183153_pt1 | contig 31111 bp, 23 predicted proteins | sample MGYA00237948_ERZ548828 | MGnify/ENA primary metagenome ERZ548828 (study PRJEB26490, sample SAMN05194711) | human gut metagenome | biome: terrestrial biome; feature: human-associated habitat; material...
TGATCAGCCGAATTTCCATGCCGGACAGCTCAATGTTCGCCGGGAGCAGGTCAACACCCTCGCCGTGATGCAGAATACCGCAGCCGTCCGGGATAGGGGTATCGTCGATCACATTCTGCATGATGTCTGCCAGCGTAACGGGAAGTTCGTCCGGTTTCGGGTAACCGAGAGACAGGGTCAAAGAACCTTGTGCGTCTGCGTCAATGAGCAGTACCCGCTTGTTCTGCTGGGCAAGCCCGATGCCGAGGTTGGCGGTGGTCGTGGTCTTGCCTACGCCGCCCTTTTGGTTCGTCACCGCGATCACTTTGCAATTCGCCATATGGGTTTCCTCCTTTGCATAAATTTAGCCGCCTGCGGCGAAGCAGACGGCTATGTACAGGTGTGAAAAAAGCCATCTGCATTTCTGCAAATGGCTTAACGATTAGACCCTCGCTTTAAGCGTCTTACTGTATTCCGCATAATCGTCGCTCAGCACATAATCGATCACGCAGGCTTTGGGAATAAGGTATGTACATCTGATATAAAAGTGTTTGACCTTATTTGCCCGCATTATTTTTCGGGCTGTGCTGTCACCGATACCGCCCAGCATGGCTTGAAATTCAGGCAGAGTGACAACATCAGGATAGGAAGCAAAAAGTTTTTCGTAGTGTGCGCGTGTTCTCATAGCGATACCTCTTTTCGGAAAGTGTGTTGTCAATGGCAGAGAAATACGCTACAATGTATTTGCGACAAATGAATCTATTGCGTGTGCTGTTGTGCTCTGTTTGTGGGCAACATCCCTCCGATGTCCCTCCAAAATCCAAAATTCCCGTCCAAATTGAAAAGAGCGAAAATGGCAGACGAAGCGGAGCTTTTTACACATCATCTTCAAAAACAGTAGTATTGGTAAGGCTTTTTGGTGTCCGTCAACGACCTCCGCAGGGGGCCGAGTTCGTCTGTATTCCGTGTGGAGCAAATGACTCAAAATCAAGTGCCGCAAGGCGTGCCGGTTCGAGTCCGGCCACCGGCACCACGGCGTCAGAAGAAGCCAGCATCGTTCCGTTTCCGCCTCGCGGCGAAAACTGCACGATGCTGGCTTCTTCAACATATGATGGATATTCAGTTTCGTTTGGAGAAGGATATGAGTTTCACGGATGGATTACTTATACATGGGTTATTCCTATAAAAGGTAGACCTACGAAAGGACGCTAGCCAGAATGAAGCAACACTTTATCATATACACGGGACTGGACATTATTATCCAGGAATGATTGTGCCTGAACCATATGCTACAACCTATTTTCGTCTTAAATAATATAGGATATAGGAGATGAAACGATGCTTGCATTTGATAAAAGTAATGCCAACTTGTTAAAAGAACTTTTATACAGAAGTTATGTTCATGATGCAAAGCTGGAGAGCATCAGATATGATAGTGAGGATAAATGCATAAAAATTGCATTGACCAATTCAACTTTTGGTGTTGCATACGATTTAACATTTAAAAATGTAGAAATTGCATTAGCGATCAAAGGCAAGGAATATGGAAGCTCAGAAACACTTGTTTCACTAACTGTGGAAAAAGATTTTTCGTATCTGCAGGTGTATATTCCAAAATGCGGTGCGTTTGCTCAGGACTCTCTTTACCTGTTGTTTCAGATGTTTTCTGGAGATGAATTGCATATTGTTGCGCAGGAAGTGCTTATTGAAATTATAACCGAGCAAAGGAAGCAGCTTTGAATAAGAAGTGCTGGCGGTGCTTTTGCACCGCCAGCGGAGAAAGATGGATAAGTGGTCACTATGATGCGTTTAACCGTTGACACACAACCACAGATCATCATCGTTGCCTGCTGTATCACGCTGCGCCGCAGCGCCTACGACTGCGACCCGCTGCGCCGGGCTCGCAGTTTGGCGGTTTTGTTTTTGCGCTCTTTGCGGCTTCTCGGGTCTATGATTGAGCCTTGAAAATATGAGATGATCTCAAATTTAAGCCGTAGTGAAAATGAGGGTTTTACAATGAAGGATAATATAATATTCAGGAAAATATGGCAGGACGATGATGTGATTGAACTGACAGTTGAGTGTTCCTCTCCCATAATTACTGCCACCTCTGAAATATACGTCTCAGATTCTTTGATTGATGAGTTGATTTCCGAAATTACGAGATTTCTCAATGGGAATAAAGAAGGATTTTGGGCAAACGAAGAAAGAGGAGATGCTTCTACGGCATGTGTATCTTTTCGCTTTTTTCGAGAAGACGAGCTGGGGCATATCGCGATAGAAGTGTTTGCGGAGCTGGACGATGGCGGAGACTATAGCAAGCACAACTGCTGCTTTTTCGTTCGGACAGAATATGGCTTGCTCATGAACTTCTGTGACCATTTAGCTCAGCTGAAGAGCGGTTCTGGTGGATATGAGATTCAATTAAATTGTTTTTAAATATCCAATGTTTGCAGTATCACGAAGGACGGAGTGGCCTCTACCCTCTACTACTACGTCCTCAACGCGCAGGGCGATGTCATTGCCCTTCTGAATTCCGCCGGTTCGCTCGTTGCCTCCTACAACTACGGCGCGTGGGGCAACTACTCCGTGCACGATAACAAAGGTGTGAAGAACACTTCGCCCACCTTCATCGGGCACATCAATCCCCTGCGCTACCGTGGCTATTACTACGACGCCGAGACCGGCTTCTACTACCTCCAGAGCCGCTATTATGACCCGGCCATCTGCCGGTTCATTAACGCCGACACCTTCGCTACCACCGACGCCAACGGTTTCCTCAGCGCCAATATGTTCGCGTATTGTGAGAATAACCCGATCATGTGGATTGATCGAACGGGACACTTCTTAAGCGAAATTATAGGCTTTGTCAAAACGGCGGTGGATGAGATTGGAAATGCAGTAGGGGCTTTGTCACCTGTATATGCTGTCCGCGATGGAGCAACACATGACAGGCGGTAAAATCAGTCGTAATAAAATGGGATGGAGCTAAATGATGGTTAGTATTGACTATATAATGAGCTTGCTTGACTGGAATAATAGCACAGAGCAACAAACACAGGGCATTGAGTTGGCGAAAAGGGTAAAATGTCTAAACGTCTTTTTGCAACCTAATAATTACTGCTATGGGAAAAATGTTTGGGGGAATTGCGCAAAAATTCTATCTGCAAGATCGAATGAGGAACTATCTCCATACTTGACTGAATTAATGATGTGGCTGCAAGACATGAATTGGCCAGGCGCGTTCTGTATACTTGAAAGACTGAAAGGACTGGTGAGTGATCCGTATTTCGAGCGTTCATATACAGAGTGCCTTAAATGTGCCAATGCATTAGAGGATGAAAGTTGGATGAACAACTTGAGGCTGATTAAAGAACAGCGCTGAAATGCATGAAAGCGTGGATTGCTATTGGATTTGCAACGCTGTGGTTATGTGATGCGGAGCAACTATAATGGCTACAATACTTATCTTGTATTATCGGGCGGTGCTGTTGCACCGCCCGCATTTTATCTACGTCATCCTGCATGCCCCAGCGCCGCAGCATGCAAAAAAGCACCCTTTCGGGTGCTTTTTTGCATTTCTTGTTCCGGCTCACGCACCGAGCTTTGCGAGCATGGCCTCGCAGACCTCGTCCATGTCGCCGACGATGCCATAGGTGCAGTAGTTGAAGATTGCCGCCTCGGGATCGGTGTTCACGGCGACGACCACGTCCGCGTCCGAAAAGCCCGTGACGTGGTTGACCGCGCCCGACACACCGAACGACAGCAGCAGCTTCGGCTTGACCACGGCGCCGGACTGCCCGATGACGAGCTTGAACGGCAGCACGCCGCGGTCGAACACCGGGCGCGTGCAGGCAAGCTTGCCGCCGAGGCGCTCGGCCAGGCGGCGGTAGCGCGGCAGGGCGTCCGCCCCCTTGATCGCGTTGCCGACGCAGACGATCACGTCCGCGTCCGCGATGTTCAGGCTCTCGTCGAGATCGTCAGCGCGGAAGTCAAGGATTTCGGTGCGGATGTCCGCGACCGGGAAGTCGATGTGCTCCTCGATCACCTCGTGCGCACGTGCGCCGCAGGGGACGCATTTGAACGTGCCCGGACGGATGGTGCCGACCTGCGGGCGCGCGACCGGCACGGTGATGACGGCCATCATCTTGCCGCCGACGGCGGGCTCAACGAACTCGATGTCCGTCGTCCCGGGATCCCAGACGAGCTCGGTCGCGTCCGAGGTGCAGCCGGTGCCGAGACGCGCGGCGAAGCGCGGCGCAAAATCGCGTCCGTTGATCGTGCCGCCGACCATGACCGCCGTGGGCCGGTATTTCCGGCACAGGACGGTGAAGAGGTTGGTGTACGCATCGTTATTAAAGTAGTCATAGCCCGTGCCGGTCACGTGGATGATTTTGTCCACGCCGCAGTCGAGCACGCGCTGCAGCTCGCCGTCCGAGATGCTGCCGACGATGACCGCGACGAGTTTCTCGCCGCTCGCGTCGCAGAGCCTGCGCGTTTCCGAGCACAGCTCGAGCGAGACCGGCAGCACGCTGTCGCCGTCGCGCTCGATGAAGACCCACATATCTTTATAATCTGTTTTATTCACTGCCTTCACCTCCTCAAAGCACATCCGCGATCAGGTCGAAGAGCCGATCCACGTTCTTTTCCGTGCTGCCCTCATCGATCATGCTGCCCTTCGCGCCGACCTCCGGCGGATAGGTGCGCGGCACCTTCGTGGGGGAGCCGGGGTCGCCGATCTGCGCGGGGTCGAGCCCCGGGATGGTGGCCGCGCTGTAGACCGCGATATCCGCGGTGCGCGAGGCCTTCCAGCGCTTCAGGTTCGGGATGCGGGGGCGGAAGTTCGCCTTCTCGACCGTGAGCAGGCAGGGATACTTGGCGCGCAGCACCTCCGTGCCGCGCTCGAGGTCGCGCTCGGCCGTGATGGTGTGCGCGGCCGTGTCCACCTCGACGATCTTCGCCGTCGAGGAGATCTGGCTGGCACCGAAGCGCTCGGCCAGCTGCGAGCCCATCTGCCCGGTCGCGCCGTCGAGCGACTCCTTGCCGCAGAAGATGAGGTCAAAATCGCCGAGCTGCTTTGCCGCGCTCGTGATGACGTAGCTCGTGGCGAGGGTATCGGCGTTGGCAAACGCGCGGTCGGACAGCAGCACGGCGCGGTCCGCGCCCGCGGCGAGGCACTCGCGCAGCGCCTCCTTGGCCATGTCCGGCCCCATCGTGATGACGGTGACCGTGCCGCCGTGCGCCTCCTTGACGCGCACGGCTGCCTCGAGCGCGTTGGCGTCCAGCGGATTGAGGATTGCCGGAACGCCCGCACGGATCAGGCTGCCCGTGACGGGGTCCATCTTCACGAGGTTAATGTCGGGCACCTGCTTGACGCAAACAAGAATATTCAGCATGCTTCAGCCCTCCTCGACGTTGGTGCAGACCTTGCCGGGGTTGAGGATGCCCTTGGGGTCAAACACCTGCTTGATCGCCTGCATGAGCCCGAACGCCGTCTCGCCGGCGGACTCCACCAGGTACTGCTTCTTTGCGTGGCCAATGGCGTGTTCACCGGAGACCTGCCCGCCGAACTCGATGCACTTGGCATAGCATTTGTCCATGACGGCCTTGCTGCGGCGCTTGAACTCGTCGAGCTCCATGTCGTTGGCGCAGCAGTAGATGTGCAGGTTGCCGTCGCCCGCGTGGCCGAAGTTGCGGATGGTGATGCCCTCCGCCTTGCCGGTGGCGCGGGTGTAGACGAGAAACTCCGCGATGCGGTCGACCGGCACGACGACGTCCATCTCGTCGAGCAGCTTCGTGTCCGCCTCGATGACGGTCAGGAACGCGCTGCGCGCGGCCCAGACGTCCTTTTTCAGGCCGTCGGTCCAGACGACGAGCGTGTCGTACGCACCGCGCTGCTCGGCAAGCGCGCCGAGGCGGTCCATCTTCGCGGTCAGTTCGGCCTCGCTGTCACCGACGAGGGTGACGAGGATGTATGCACCGGCCTCTTTGCCGTCCACGACCGTGGGGAAGATGGTGTTGCCGGTGAACGCCGCCGAGGAATCGACGATGTCGCGCTCCATGAATTCGATCGACTGCGGGTCGAGGTTGGCCAGTTTGATCTGCGGTACGGAGGCGATGGCGGTCTCCACATCGGCAAACGGGAGAATGAGGCTCACGTTCATTTCCGGCTTGGGGATGAGCTTGAGCGTCAGTTCCGTGATGACGCCGAGCGTGCCCTCAGAGCCGATCATCAGATGCAGCAGGCTGTAGCCGGAGCTGGTCTTGCACACGGTCTTGCCGAGCTCCATGACTCTGCCGTCGGGCAGCACCACGGTCATGGCCAGCACATAGTCGCGCGTCACGCCGTATTTCACGGCGCGCATGCCGCCCGCGTTCGTGGACACGTTGCCGCCCACGGTCGCGGTCTTCTCGCCCGGATCGGGCGGGTACATCAGGCCGCGCGTGAGCGCGTCGGCCGCAAGATCGCACAGCAGCACGCCGGGCTGGATGTGCACGACGAGGTTGTTCATATCGTAGGAGAGGATCTTGTTCATGCGCGTCGTGCACAGCACCACGCCGCCGCACAGCGGCACGCACCCGCCGACGAGGCCCGTGCCCGCACCGCGCGGCGTGACGGGGATGTCATTTTCGTAGCACACACGCAAAATCGCGGACACTTCCTCAGTGCTCTCGGCCTCACAGACCACCTCGGGATAATACTTGCCGTAGATGGGCATTTCGTCGTGGCTGAAGTCGTCTTTCACCGCATCGCCTGCGAAAAAGCGCTTCGCGCCCACGATGGCCTGAAGCTGCGCGGCAATTTCAGGTGTGACTTTCTTGTATTTCGTCATTTCTGACCTCCTAACTTGTTCTGAACTTATAAAGTAACACAATACAGGGGGTAGTTGTCAAGTATCCCCTGTGTGAAAAAATCATATTTTTACGCAAAAAAGCTTCCGGCCCGAGATACGGGCCGGAAGCCCGGAATTATTGTTCTGCCTTCCCGAGTTTGGGAAGCGCAAGATGAAGCAGACGATTCGGAAATGTCTGCATTGGATCGCGAGCGACGCCAGACAAACCATAGCGGATGTGAAGTATGCTTTCCGGCGGCGCAGTCAACGCGTGCTTTTGGCGGTGCAGATGGCGGCGTGGGTCGTAATCTTGGGTGAGTTTATAATCATGAGCATTTGCCTTGATTATTCATGGTTTGGTGAGATCGTTGTTATCTGGTATTTTATATTGCTGATTACTGATTCTAAGCACTTGCTTAGTGTTATGCAGTGTGTTTTATCATGGATAGCGGCAGCAGCCTTTACAGTAATTATTTTTGCGCATGAAATGGCGCTGTGGTGAAGTTCACAATCAAATCCTTATCAAGATTCGCCGGCAGCAAAGAAATGCTGCCGGCTTTTTTCGCGGCAGTGTCAGGCGCATAAAAGACACAGACTGGACACAGGTTCTTTTCAAAATCTTCAACATTCGCACCGGTACGGCGGATATACTAACTGGGTGAATGAATGAGGGAGGTCTTGCACCATGTGTACCGCAGCGACTTACTGCAACGGCGATTTTTATTTCGGCCGCAACCTTGACTACGAATTTTCCTACGGCGAGCACGTGACGATCATGCCGCGCAACTATCCCATCCGCCTGCACAGCGGCGCGCTCGACCGGCATCATGCCATGATCGGCATGGCGCATATCCAGGATGACTACCCGCTTTATTATGACGCGGTCAACGAAAAAGGGCTGTGCATCGCGGGGCTGAACTTCGTCGGCAACGCGGTGTATCCGCCGGTGACGCGGGGTGTGGCCTCGGTCGCGCAGTACGCGTTCATCCCATGGCTGCTCGGCACGTGCGCCAACATTGCCGAGGCGCGCAGTGCGCTCGCGCGCGTGGTCATCGACGGCACGCCCTTTGCTCCCGAGCTGCCGTGTGCGCAGCTGCACTGGCTCGTTGCCGACCGCAGCGGCTGCATCGCGGTCGAGGCCACGGCGGACGGCCTGCACGTTTACGATGACCCTGTCGGCGTGCTGACGAACAACCCGCCGTTTCCGCAGCAGATGGCTGCGCTGCGCAATTACACCCGCCTGAGTGCCAGCCAGCCGCCGGCAGATTTCTGCGGCGTGCCGGTCACGCTCGACAGCCGCGGCATGGGTGCGCTCGGTCTGCCGGGCGACCTGTCATCGCCCTCGCGCTTTGTGCGCGCGGCGTTCGTGCGCGCCAACGCCCGTTCGGAGCGAACCGAGGACGCCAACGTCAGCCAGTTTTTCCACATCCTCACGAGCGTGGAGCAGCAGCGCGGCTGCTGTGAGCTGGACGACGGTCAGTTTGAGATCACGCTCTATTCCAGCTGCTGCAACGCGGATCAGGGCATCTATTACTACACGACCTATGATAACCGCCAGATCACCGGCGTGAAGCTCCACGCAGCCGACCTCGACAGCGCGCGGCTCACGGCGTATCCGCTCGCGGACACGCAGCAGATCCGCTGGGAAAACTGAATCCAAACGCATGGAAAGACCGGGGCATCCGCTGGGATGCCCCGGTTTTCACAAGAGCAGATGCCGCGCATTTGCGCGGCATTGGGTCAGGCTTTGACCTTTTTCTTTCTCGGCTTTGGCAGCGGGGTGCACGCCGCAAGCACGGGGATGAGCACGTCGAGCAGCGCAGTGTTGTCGATGTCGAGCATGTAGTGCGGCCGCGCGCCGTCATAAGGCGTGCCCGTCTCGGCGTCAGGGAGCAGTGCCGCCGTTTCCGGCAGACACTTGACAAAAACCGTATTGTCGCACACGAGCAGGATCGGCTTGTCGTCAAGATAGACCATTGCGTCGCCGAACATTTTCCGGTATCGCACGGCGCCGAAGCGCGCGATCTGTTCGCAGACGAAGGTGAGATATTCTTCCGAAGTGGCCATATGCGTCCTCCCTGATGTTTGCGCAATTATAAAGGATTTGCGCCCCGCCTGTCAACGCGGTCTGCCGGGCGGCAGAAAAAATTCTGCGATCCGGACACTGCATCTTGACAGCGCGGCTCAGTCCCGGTATAATTTTCACATCGCACGGTGTCCCGGCCGTGCAGGTGCTGCGCAGCGGCGCGTTTTTTTGAGCCGCGAGTTAGACAAGCCTAACCTGATTGCACATTTTTGGGATGCAGCGTCAGATCAAGCCGACGGTATGTCCTTTTTCTTTGCCTACGGATTAGATGCATCTAACTAACGTGGAAAATCCGTGCCATCCGCGCGGCAAGACGACCGGGGATCTTCACATGAAAGGAAAGGTGTTTGAACGAACATGAAGCAAACTGCAACCCGATCCATGCCGAAGCTGCTGAGCTTGCTGCTCTGCTTTGCCATGGTATTCTCCCTGCTGGCGCTGCCCGCACAGGCGGCAAAGGCGGATGCCTCGAGCGTCGACGGCACGTACACCGGTACGGGCACGGGGCGCAACGGGGATATTACGCTGTCCGTGACGATTGCGGACGGTAAGATCACACAGATCGAAAACATTTCCAACAAAGAGACGCCGAAATACTGGGCGGAGGCGGTCAAGCTGTTTGACAGCATCCTCGCCGCCAACGGTACGGACGGCGTCGACGCCGTCTCCGGCGCGACTCTGAGCAGCGACGGCATTCTTGCAGCTGTGGACGATGCGCTGGCGAAGGCCTCCTCGCAGCTCTCCGGCAGCGGCACGGAGGCGGATCCCTATGTGATCTCCAGCGCCGCGCAGCTGCAGGCGTTTGCGGCGCTGGTCGATGCGGGCAATACCTACGCGGGTCAGTATGTGGCGCTCGGCGCGGACATTGACCTCTCCGGCGTCGACAACTGGAATCCCATCGGGGCAGAGGCCAAGAGCGACACCTGCCTCGACAAGCTCTTTGCCGGTACGTTCGACGGCCGCGGTCACACCGTCTCCGGACTGAAGATCCGGGTGGCGGACGCTGCGAGCGAGACCAATGTCGGCCTGTTTTCCACGCTTGGCAATACGGCTGTTGTGAAAAATCTGAACCTGACGGATGCGGACATCAGCCTGACCGGCACCGCGGACTCCGTCCAGTGCCGCGCCGGTATTCTGGCCGGTGACACGGTCAACGCCGCAGCCAAAGACAGCGGCGGCCGCAGCCATGACTCCATCGGTGTGCGCATCGACAGCTGCTCGGCGACCGGCTCGGTGAACGTAACCGGTCAGAACGGCATGGTCTGGGCGGCCGGTCTCGTCGGCCGCAGCCAGATCGGCGTCTGCATCACCAACTGCTGGACGGACGCCGCGCTGCGCGCTGAGTCGTTCGGCGGGACGAAGTCGGCCTATGCCGGCGGCATCACGGGCCACACCGGAAACTATGCCGTGCTCGCCAACTGCGCAGCCTTCGGCACGGCCTATGCCAGCTCCCCGATGAGCACAAACTTCGGCGGTCAGGCCGGCGGCATCGTCGGCATGTCGGCGGCAAAGCAGTACAACACCTATGCCGTCGGCGATGTGACCGTCGGCAACGGCGGCACGAAGCACACGTGGGTCGGCGCGCTCGCCGGTGAAGTCACCTCGAGCGGCATGTCCAAGGACAGCAGCGGCAGCTACACGGTTTATCCCGAGCAGGGTGCGCTGCGCAGCGGCAACTACTTTGCCGGCGACGCCGTGCTGAAGGTCGAGACCTATGACGGCGATACGCTCAAAGAGACCATGACCGTCGAGCCCACGGTCGACCGCGGCTTCTCATCGACGCTCAAGAGCGTGGATATGGCCATGACCTCCGTCGCCATGACAAAGGCGGACATGGCCGCGGCTGCGTTTGCCGACACGCTCAGCGGCAATATTCCGGAGATCAACGCAGTCCTCGCAGCCTACGGCATCACCGGCGTGGCGCTGCGCGAGTGGCAGCTTGACGGCGACCGCGTCCTGCCGACCGGCGACGTCTGGGTCAGCGGCGAGGTCGACACGGGCATCTTCGCATCCGGCGACGGCACGCAGGCCAGCCCCTATCTCATCCGCACGGCGGATCAGCTGCGCGCGTTTGCCGGTTCGCTCAACAACAAGATCAACTACGCGGACAAGTATGTCGCGCTCGATGCGGATATCGACGTCTCCGATGCGGCGTGGACGCCCATCGGCGGCAGCGACTGGGCCTTTGCCGGCACGTTTGACGGCCGGGGCCACACGATCTCCGGTCTGACGGTCGGCTCAGCATCGGCGCCGCTCGCGCTGGATAGCGGCAATCTCTTCATCGGCCTGTTCGGCGTGCTGGAGAAAACGGCCGTCGTGCGCGATGTCGCGCTCAGGAACGTTGCGTTTTACACCAGTTATGAGGCCACGGCCTATGTCGGCGGCATTGCGGGCTACCTCAACGGCAGCGGCGAGTCCAACGTCTTCACCGGCGCCGTTGTGGACGGCTGCTCGGTCTCCGGCGTCATCTCCCACACGTCCGCGAAGGGCAACCAGTTTGTCGGCGGCATTGTGGGCATGCAGTATAAGGGCGCGGTCATCAACAGCGCTTCCTTTGCGGATCTGTCCTGCACGGTCCTAAGCGGTGACCTCGCCGAGGTCGGCGGGCTCGTCGGCCTGAACAACCGCGGCCTCGTGGCCAACAGCTACGCCGTCGGCAATGTCTACGGCAGCGGCAGCCGCGAAAACGGCAACGAGGGCATGGCCGTCGTCAGCGCGCTCGTTGCGTGCAATGCCGGAACGGTCGTCAATTGTTACGGCTCGGGCGACACCACGACCAAGGAGTATTCCACCTATGTCGGCATGGCCTCCGGCTGGGTCACAGGCATCGGCAAGACCTATCTCTGCTGGTACGACCTCGACAGCACCATGCTCATCGGCAAGGACACCAGCACCCCGCAGCTCGTCAGGCCTGTCGAGTCCATCGGCACAAAGGTCTCCTCCGGTGTCAACGACGAGGGCGACCAGCATACCGGCGGCCTTGTCGACCGCATGACCGGTTATGACGCGGCGGGCTATGCCGCCATCGCCGCGGCGCTCAACGCCAACTTTGCCGCCTTCCCGGCAGATATCACGGTCTACGGCCTGACGGCGGACGCTCTCAGAACGTGGACCTACGACGCGGACCGGAAGCTTGTCGTTCCCGGTGCGGATGCAGCTTCCGTGACCTATGTGCAGCCCGCGTGTGAAAAAGTGACGAAGCCGGAGCTCAAGCTTCTCGACGGCGTCTGGTACGGCCGCGACGCCGACAAGACCACGGTCGTGAAGATCACGGTCGCGGACGGCGAGATCACCGAGACGGCGGTCGTCTCCGGTGAGAGCAGCGGCAGCGCCTACGATGCGGCGCTTGCAAAGGCCGAGTATAAGGCGACCTATGGCGACTTCTCGACCTACGACGCAGCCGACCCGACGAAGTTTGCCGGCGGCAGCGGCACGCAGGCCGACCCTTACCGCATCGCGACCGAGGCACAGCTGCGGTATCTGGCTGAGTCCATCAATGCGGACGTCGACTGGTGCGGCGCTTACTTCCTCCAGACGGAGGACATCGCCCTCAACGGCGAGTGGCTGCCCATCGGCTGGGCGCTCAACGGCGAGGTCAACGGCAAAAAGACGGCCATTGCCGCCTACCCGTTCCGCGGCAATTATGACGGCGGCGATCATACGATCTCCGGCCTGCGCATCGGCAGCGAGGACGCGCCCGCCGACCAGATGGCCTCCGGTCTCTTCGGCCTGACGGCGGGTGAACTGTCCACGAACGACCTGCCGACGGATCAGCGCATGGTCACGCTCAAGAACATCCATCTTGAGGATATTGGTATCTACGTTTCCACCCGCTACGAGACCTTCACCGGCGGTCTGGTCGGCAGCGCGCAGAACGGCATCTATATCGACAACTGCTCCGTCACCGGCGTCATGAACGTGACCACGTCCGAGAGCTTCGCCCGCGCGGGCGGTCTGGCCGCCAGTGTGCTGCGCGGCGCCGTGACCAACAGCTGGACGGATGTCGACATCACCGCCGCTACGGACACCAACCACGTCTATGCCGGCGGCCTGTACGGCATGGACAACCGCGCCACGACGGTCAACTGCTACGCGCTCGGCAGCGTGACCGGCAACTCTACGAACAACAACAAGGTACATATCGGCGGGCTCGTCGGTCAGGCGGGCGGCGTGCACATCAACTGCTATGCCGCGGGCGATGTCGTCTCGCACAAGACCACGACGGACGTCGGCGCGCTCAACGGCCGCTCCGCGGGCATCGCCGTGGACTACAACTGCTACTTCAACAGCGAGGCGCTGCAGCAGCAGGGCGATACCGTCAACGTGCCCGCCGTAGCTGTCGGCGTCAACGCCAACGACAGCGCCATGCTCAAAAACGTCTCCGGCAAGACGAAGGCCGAGCTCGGCAGCGAAGCGTTCGCGCAGCTGCTCAATGACAACGCCGCCCGAATGGCGGATACCGTCACGGAGGTCGATGCCTACCTTGAGACGCTGCAGGAGCGCGGCTTCGTGCACAAGGACTATTATACCGGCAATGACCTGCTGACCTGGCGCGCGCAGGACGGTGTGGTCGGCTTCTTTGCAGAGTCTGCGCCCGAGCTGCCGTTTGACGACGTGGCTGCGGGCAGCTGGTACTATGACGACGTGGCCTTCGTCTTTGGCAAGGGCCTGATGGTCGGCACAGGCGGCGGCCACTTCGCACCGGCGCTCGCCGCGACGCGCGGCATGGTCGTGAGGACGCTCTACAGCATGGAAAACGAGCCCGATGTCACCGGCGCATGCCCGTTTGCGGACGTGGCGTCCGGCAGCTACTGTGAGGACGCGGTCACGTGGGCGGCTGCCAACGGCATCGTCAGCGGCTACAGCGCCGCGGCGTTCGGCCCCAATGACGGGATCACCCGCGAGCAGCTGGCGACCATGCTCTATGAGTACGCAAAGTATAAGGGCTATGACGTCACAAAGGCGGCGGATCTGTCCGGCTTTGCGGATCAGGGCGGCATCAGCGCGTATGCGGTCGGACCGATGCAGTGGGCAGTCGCGCAGGAGCTGATCTTCGGCGTCGGCGGCAATGCCCTCGCACCGAAGGACACGGCCACGCGCGCACAGCTTGCCGCGGTGCTGCACCGCTTCTGCGAGGCGTTCGCCTGAGCGGACAGCGCGTGCACTGCAGTCAGGCCGCAACCCCCTTTTCAAAAAAGGAAAACTTTTTTGACAGTCTCAGCCCGCCGGAAGGCGGGCTGTTTTTTGCCCATTTGCAGGGGATATGTGCGGAAACGCATCTTCTTGGCCGGATTTTTAAATATTTAAATTGACGCGAAGGCGCGCAATGGTTATAATATCAAATATTTTTGTGATATTTCAGCGGACAGGATCCGCTTGTCCCGAAAGGATGTTTTCCATGGCAACCGTTTCTGCGCCGGTCAAGCGTGTGCGGCATCTGCGCCCGGCCCCGCTGTGGCTGAGCCTGCTGCCGGCGTTTCTGGCGTATTTTTTTCTGGATTTTTCCCTGCGCCTGTTCTATGGCGCGATGAGCAACGTGTCGCTCTGGGCGTGGCAGCCGCTGGTGTTCACCCTGCTGTGGTCGGGCACGATGACGGCGATCGCTGCGCTGCTGCCGCGGACGGGGCGGCGCATCTTCCTGCTGGTCACGTTCGTGCCGTTTGTGCTGCTGACGATCACGCACTGCGTGCTCTATCAGCTGACGGGCACGTGCTTTTCCTTTGCCGATCTCGCTTATGCGGGCGACGGCGCGCGGTTTGTTAGCGCGGCGTATTTTCACCTTAAGGTGGGGCAGTGGCTGAGCATCGCCGTGTGTCTCGCGCTGATGCTCTGCGCCGTGATCTTCACGCCGCAGACGCGCGTTGGCCGCCGCGGAGGGATCGCGGCCGCTGTGATGGCCGCTGCATGCGCAGCGGGCATTTTTGTCGTGCACACCACGCAGATGCCCCGGGGCGGCATCATGGAGCACAATGAGTATCTTGCGTGGAATGATGCCGAGAGCCACGACACGCTTGCAGATGCCTATGCGGAATTTACCAACGCCAACCGCTGCCTGATGTTCTCCGGTCTGTACCAGTACACGGTGCGCGGCGCGGTCGTGACGATCTGGCCGCAGACGACGGCGGACACCGAGCGGATCGCGGAGCTGGACGCATATTATGCCGCCCACCCGAAGCAGGCGGCCGACACGCCGATGACCGGTGCGTTTGCGGGCAAGAACCTGATCCTAATCATGATGGAATCCGTCGACGACTGGCTCGTGACGCCGGAGTATATGCCGAATCTATACCGGCTGGAGCAGGAGGGCGTGTATTTCCGGAATTACTACGCGCCGATCTTCCTCGCGGCGGCAACGTTCAACTCGGAGTTTACCGCGAATACCGGCATGATCGCGCCGGAGTATCAGGTGCGCAATTCGTACTACAGTGAGCATGCGCTGCCGTATTCGCTGCCGAACCGTTTCCGCGATGCGGGCTATTGCGCACGATCCTTCCATGCGGCCAATCCGAGCATCTATAACCGCGGACAGATTCATCTGAACTTCGGCTACGAGTCATACAACGACGCCTCGGTACTCGATATGGACAGCTATATGCTGGATGCGCAGATGCTCAACGGATATGACCGGATCGTCTCGGATGAGCCGTTTTTCAGCTTCATCATCACGTATTCCGGCCACGGGCCGTACACCGAGGAGCAGGACACCATCTCTGCGCCGCACCTCGCGCGTGCCCGCGCGGTGATCGACTACAGCACCGTGCCGTACACGACCGAGGCGCAGAAGGAGGAGTACACCCGCGCCGTGGCGCAGGCCATGGAGACGGACGCCTTTATCGGCGGTCTGCGTGAGCGGCTGGAGGCCGACGGTCACGCCGAGGACACGGTGCTCATGCTGTTCACAGACCACTACTGCAAGTATTTTTCCGATGCCGAGTTCATCAGTGCCATCAAGGGCGAGACCGATCGCAACATGCTCTCGAACGTGCCGTTTGTGATCTGGACGGAGGGCATCACGCCGCAGGTCTATGACAAATATGTCAGCACGATGGACATCGCGCCGACGATCGTGGACCTGTTCTCGCTGGACGCCGACCTGCGCTATTATATCGGCAATGACATGTTCGGCCCGGACGGCGGCGTGGTCTACTTCCGCAACTATGCCTGGTATGACGGCAAGACCTATGACACCGGCAATGACGCTTCGACCAACCCGGCCGTGCTGGCCATGCGCGAGCAGGTGCGTGAGCAGATCGATGTCTCGCAGGATACGTTCCGCTATGACTACTTTGCCTATCTGCAGCGGCGCGGGATCCTCAATCCGGATGAATAGAAACGCAGCAAAAAGCGCCCTGAATGCATTGCATTCGGGGCGCTTTTCCGATTTTCGGGGTCATCCGTTCATGCCGGGAATCAGGTCAAGGATCGTCTTGGATTCCTTGACGGTGACGGTGCACGCGGCGGAGTGCGTTGTGCCGTCGGCCGCGGTGATCTGCAGGATCACAGACGTGGAGCCGACTGCGGCGGCCGTTGCGGTGACGGAGTAGATATCGTCCGTGCCGTTGCCGGTGCGCACCGGCTGGCCGAGCGAGACGACGCTTCCGTCAGCCGCGTAGACCTTCACGGTGTCCTGCAGGCTGTCGAGGTTCTGTCCGCGGACGTGGAAGGTGATCGTGCCGTTTTTTGTGCCGTTGAGGTCGAGCGTGGCGGAGTCGGTCTCGGCCTTGACGCTGTCCACGCGCGAGGGCGCTTTGACGGTGATCTGACACGTGGCGGTGCAGCTGCCGGCGGAGGCTGTGATCGTCACGGAGCCGGCGCTCGTCGCGATGACGATGCCCTTTTTCACGGTGGCGATGTTCGGGTCGCTGCTGGCCCAGGAGACAAGCTCATCCGGGGCGTTTGCGGGCTGCATGGTCGCCTTGAGCGTGAGCGAATCGCCGATCTGCATCTCGGCCTTGTCCTGATCGAGCTTGAGGCTCTTGACCTCGATGGCGTCGTTCGTGACGGTGACGGTGCAGTCGGCCGAGCGTTTGCCGGCTTTGACGGTGATCTTGGCCTTGCCCTCGGTCACGCCGGTGACGACGCCGTCCTTCACGGTGGCGACGGCGGCGTTGCTGCTCGACCAGGTGAGCGTCTCATCCTTGAGCTCCTGCCCGTTTGCGTCGAGCACGGTCGCCGTAAGTGTGAGCGTGTCCTGCGGGGCGATCTCGGCCGTCTCATGATCGAGCGTGACCGAATCGACGCCGGACTTGCCGCCCTGCAGCGCCATGATCAGAATCAGTGCGATGAGCGCCGCGACGACGAGCGAGCCGAGGATGATGGCGACGGTCTTTTTCGAGCTGCGCTTCGGCTGCGCGTCCTCCGTCTCGACCGGCACGGCCTTGCGCTGTGCCTTCGGCTTTGAACCGGGGAACGTGCCCGCTGCGGCGGGCGCGGGGGCGGGCGCTTCCCGCCGGACGGGCTGCTGCTGCGGCTGCGCGGCTGCGGCGCGGCGCGCCACGGCGAGCAGAGCCGCGCGAAATTCCTCCACGGAGGCGTAGCGCTGGGCCGGATCGTCGGCGCAGGCGCGCATGACGATGTTTTTCAGTGCCTGACTGCCGTGCAGCGGCTCGGGCAGCGGATCGCCGCGCAGTCGCTGCTCGCGCGCGATGGCGAGGTCGGAGGCCTCCACCGCCGTCGGCGGCAGCGGCACGAACGGGATGCGCCGCTCGTTGAGCGCCCAGTAGAGCACCATGCCCACGGAATAAAGGTCGCTCGCGGGCGAGACGGGCGCGCCGCACAGCACCTCGGGCGCCATGAAATCATTCGTATTATCGACGGCGGAAAACTGCGCCATGCCGAAATCGCCCAGCTTGTAGGTGACCTGCTCGTTGAAGTTGCCGCCGCCGACAAAGACGTTGCGGGGCTTGATGTCGCCGTGCACGATGCCGCGGCGATGGCAGGTCTCCAGCGCACTGCACAGCCCTGCGCCGAGCCGGATGATGTCCGCCTCGCCGTGCGGGTGGTTGCGCAGATAATCCGGCAGGGACGGCAGCAGCTCCGTGCGCACGTAGATGTCCCAGCCGCGGCCGTCCGCGTGCGCGCGGATGACATGATCCTCACACCGCAGCAGGTTCGGCTCATCGCTGATGGCGTCGACCGCCATGAGCTGCCGCGCGATCGTCTCCACCTGACGGTGGAACAGGGCAGTCACTTCTTCGGGGGTGCGCCCCTCGGCGACCAGTGCGTCAAAGTCCTCCGGTGCGGCCGGAATCGACAGCACCTTGAGCGCCGCGTGATCCACCATGCCGAAGCCGTCGTCGCGTGCGATCTCATACACCGTCCCGTAGGAGTCGTTGCCGAGCGTGCGCACGGGCTTCCAATTTTGATAGTCCAGATTGCGGAATCGTTCTTCCATGTGCGATCTGCACCGCCTTCCATATCAGGGTAAAAATCTGTTTATAAAACCATCCTATATTATACTGAATCCGACGGCAATCTGCAAGAGGCGCGTGCATGGAAAATGACCGTATTTTTTTTCGCTGCCGGAAAATGCAGCGCGCGTGGGCTGCTTTTTTACCCAAACACCGGATATCGATGCCAAATTTGTAAAGAGAACCTTGACTTTTGTTTAGGATTTGACTATGATAAAACAGGAAACAAGGGATACAGTTAGTTCCGCCACAAACTGAAAGGGGATTTATCACGATGATTGACGCGATTGTTTATTCTTCGCTCTCCGGTTCCTGTGAGGAGTATGCCCAGCGCATGTCGGCCGCGCTGCATATTCCGTTCTTTACGGAAAAGTCCGGCCTTTGCCCGGTCGGCCGCAAGATCGCCTATATTGGCTGGCTGTTTGCCGGCAAGGTCGTCGGTCTGGACAAGGCTATGGATCGTTATGACGTGTGCTGTGTCGTTTCGGTCGGCATGGGCGATCCGGCTGTCAACCCGGCAGAGGTCTGCCGCAAGAAAAACGGCCTCGGCTCCGACATTGCGGTCTTCCCGCTGCAGGGCCGCTTTGACCTCAAGCGTCTGCCGCTGCCGTACCGTCTGATCATGAAGATCAAGATCAAGGACATTGCCAAGCGCCTGAACGCGAAGGCTGCCAAGACCACGCTCACCGACGCTGAGCAGGCCTGCCTGACCATGGCGACGCTCGGCCACGGCGAGCCCGCCACGTGGGACGGCATCAAGGATGCCATCGCGTGGGATGTTGCGCACAGCTTCCACTCCAAGTTCCCGGAGCCGAAGGTCTGCTGAAGCCCATATACTGTATGCAATCTGCCGGACAGAAATGTCCGGCAGATTTTTTGCTGTGCGCGTTTGCGCTCAGGCCGTGCACGCCTCTGCCCAATCTTCGATCGATAATCAGCTTGTCAAAAACCTCGTAGAGTTTCGCCGCTGCGCGGCGAAAGAAAGTCCAATCATTTTCTCAGGCGACATGTGCGGCTGAGAAAATACTTCTCGGCCTGCAAACGTGCGCGCCGTCCGCCCAAGGCGGACGGCGCGTGCGCTGCAGTCAGGCCGCTAACCCCTTTGTCAAAAAAGTAATACTTTTTTGACAGACTCAACAGCCGCCATCCCGTGAGGATGGCGGCTGTTTTCGTTTTGGCTTATTTGCGCTTTTTCTTCTTGTTCCTGTCGTCGGCCAGCGCCGCGTCGGATCGGCCGGTCTCCCGCTTGGCCTCGCCGCCGCCGACATGTTCGACGATCAGCATCACCGCGCCGAGCGCGATGGGCAGCAGGTAGCCGATGCACATCGTGGCGCTGCTGAACATGTCGCCGCGCACGATGCCGACGACGATGCTGATGACGCCGAGGATCACAAGGAAGATACCCATGAACTTGGTTCTGGACATGGCAGACACTCCTTTTCGGTTGGATCGGCGCGCGTTACAGCGCGCGGTACTGCATGAGGATGGTCGCGACTTCCGCGCGCGTGGCGTTGCCCTGCGGATTCAGATAGAGTTTTCCGGCGCTCGGACTGCCGTTGATGACCTTGTATGCGACGGCCCATTTCATGTCGTCCAGGGCCCAGTCAGACACGCTGGCACTGTCGGCAAAGCCGGTCAACTCGGCGGCTGCCTCCGTCTTGTCGGGTGAAAATTTTGCGGTGTAGCGGCTGAAGATGGCCACGATCTGCTCACGCGTGATGTTCTCCTGCGGGGCAAACGTCGTCTCGCTCATGCCGGCGACGATACCGTTCTGGCTTGCCCAGAGCACGGCGTCATGGTACCACGTGTCGGACGCAACGTCCGTAAACGGCATCTTGCCGCTCACGCTCGGACTGCCGGCCAGCCGGTGCAGCACAGCCACAAGCATGGCGCGCGTCATGGGGGCACCGGGGCTGAACTCCGTCTCGGACATGCCGACCATAAGCTCGTCCCGGAAGGCCTCGAGCACCGCGTCAAAATACCATGCGCCGGCCTTCACATCCTCGAACGGAGTCTTGGGCAGCTTGCTCAGATCCAGCGCGAACTCGACCGTGAGCGACACGGCGCTGCTGCCGGTGCTGTAGGTGTAACTGGGGGTCTCGACGGCGGCACTGTAGCGTGCGATGCCGGTCTCTTTGTCGTATGCCGCACCCTTGACTTCGGTGATGCTGCCGATGTGCTCCTTGCCGACAATCTGGCTGAGGTCGAACAGCCCAACGCCGTTTTCCGTGTCGCTGAGCGTGTAGCTGCCGGTCAGCTTCTGCACGTGGCCGGTGTCGGTCTCGGCGTCCTTGATGGGCAGGCCGGTCAGGTCGAGCGTGGCGAGCCGGTTGCCGCCGCAGTAGATCTCGCTCAGGTGTGTGTTTTTCGACACGTTAAGCGCGGTGAGCTCGTTGTTTTCGCAGTTGAGCGCCACGAGCTGCGTGAAGTGCTCGATGCCGGTCAGATCGGCGATGCCGAGACCGCTGCAGTTGAGCTCCGACACGCGGCGCATTTCAAGCGTCGAGAGCAGGCTGTCGCCGTTGCCGTCAACGGTCTCGGCAAGCAGGGCACGGAAGGCCTCGTCCGGGAAGTTTTTCTCGTCGAGTGTAACGCCGCGCGTCAGATTCTGCATCTCAAAGTACACGCTCATGGCGGGCAGACCCTTGCGCCCTGTGTCGTAGCTGTAGGTGAAGTAGTCCGGCGTCTTGGCAAACTCCGCCTCGCCAGTCTGCTTGTCATAGTTTGCGTCGAGCACGCGCGTGATGCTGCCGAGGTTATCCTTGCCGACGATGACGTCGAAGTACACGGTGCACTTGCCGCCGTCCGTGACCGCGCCGGTCTGCTCCGGCAGATACTGCGGGCTGAGGATCGGATTTTCGGTCTTGCCGTCGCCCTGCGCGGTGGCGTTGAGGGCGGTGCAGCCCGAGAGGTCCAGCGCGGCGAGCGCGTTGTCGCTGCAGTCGAGCGATTCGAGCGCGGTGCAGCCCGTGAGGTCGAGCTTCGTCAGGGCGTTGAGGCTGCACGTGAGCACCTTGAGCTCCTTGTGCCCGCTCAGATCGAGCGCGGTCAGGCGGTTGGCGCTGCACTCGAGCGTGGTCAGCTTCTCTGCGGCGGACACGTCGAGCGCCGTGAGCGCGTTATACGAGCACGCGACGGTTTTCAGCGCGCTGCAGCCCGTGAGGTCGAGCACCGTGAGCGCGCAGCTCGAGGCGTCGAGCTGCGTGAGCGCGCTGCAGCCGGCGAGCTTCAGGCTCTGCAGCTTGCCGCAGCCGGACACGTCGAGCTTTTCGAGCTTGGTCATGCCGCTCAGGTCGAGCGTTGCGATCTGGTTGTTGCACGCAATCAGTTCGTGCAGATTCGTGAAGTGCTCGATACCGGTCATGTCGGCGACCTTTGTGATCTTCATTTCAAACAGGTCGATGCACTGCACGGCCTCGCACTCGGCCGCCGAGAGCTTGTTGTCCTTGTTCGTGTCGCAGTAGTCGGTCACGTACGTGCGCAGCGCCTGATCCGGGAAGTGCTCGGCATCGACCGGGATCTCGCCCGCGGCCATCGCCGGAACGCCCAGCGCCAGCAGCATCATGACCGCCAGCAGCAGACACAGCGTCTTTTTGAGATGTTTCATCGCAGTTCCTCCTGTAAAAGATTCCAGAACGTGGGACTTGTGAATGTTTCTATTGTAGCAGGTCTTGCGCCGCGGGTCAATCTCCGGCTGCGGCGCGGCGGGCATGTATGGCGTGCTCTGCCACGAGCAGCATGGCGGCCATGCCGAGGTAACCGTACACCGGGTAGACGGTGCCGATCAGATCGCCGAAGCCGAACAGGCTCCCGGCGAAGGCCGCGGCCGTGAGCACGAGCAGCACGAGCGTGCGGTGGGCCGACAGCCACGCGGATTTCTGCCCGGTATAGGTCAGCACGGCCACGAGCGAGGAGACGCTCGTGCCGAACATGCCGAAAAAGAGCAGCACGGCGTACACGATGCCGGCCGCACCGAGCCGGCACGCGAGATCGAGCATGGGCAGGGGCGCCGCGATGCTCTCCGGGCTCGTCGCCAGTGCGCACAGCACGCCGAGCGCGACCGCAAGCAGCAGCACGCAGCCGAGCAGCGTGCCCCAACCGGCGGTGCTGCGGCTTTTCAGATGCTGCGTCATCGGGGCGAGAATGCCCACGGTGGCAAAGAAGTTGTAGGCCGCATAGTTCACGGCGCTCGTGACCCAGCTGCCGAGCATGGGGTTCGTGCTCCCGCCGGCGAAGGCTGCGGCGGTCAGCCCGGTGCGGTGTATCCGGATGCCCGCGATGATGAGCGCCGCGACGATCATGCACGGGACGGCCACGGTGAACACCGTCACCATACCGCCGACGCCGAAATATGCCGCCGCCGCGATGAGCACGCACACGAGCGCCGACCCGAGCCACACCGGCAGACCGAGCATCTGGCTGCCGAGCGCGCCGATGCCGGCCGTCATGATGCACACGACACCGAACAGCAGCGCCGCCGTCAGCACGCCGACAAGTGTGCGCAGCCACGGAATGTCCGCGCGCACGATCAGCGCGTCCATCGCCTCGATGCCGGTGCGCGCGCTCAGTCGCAGCAGCAGCACACCCGTGCCGCCGAGCAGCGCGATCGCAAGCACAAGCCCCAACAGACCGTGCGCGCCGAACGCGCCGAAATACTGCCACAGCTCCTGTCCGGACACATACCCCGCGCCGAGAAAGCACCCGGCAAAGGTCAGACCCAGCCGCAGAGTACCGATTTTCCGCTGCATACCATATTCCCCCCGATGACAACTGCCAAGATAGATGACACAGAGTATAGCATATTTTGCGTGCAGTTCCAAGATGCGGCGGCGTGAAATTGACAAATTTCCGCCCACGGCCTATAATGGCACAGACCCTTTGAGATATGGAGGAACGAGGAGTATGCATCAACCCTGTCTGGTCATCATGGCCGCCGGTATGGGCAGCCGCTTCGGAGGCCCGAAGCAGACGACGCCCGTGGACGAGTACGGCCATTTTCTGCTGCACTATTCGCTCTTTGACGCCTACCGCGCGGGCTTCCGCAAGGTCGTGTTCGTCGTCAAGGAGGAGACCGCCGAGGAGTTTCGTGAGAGCGTCGGCCCGGCCGTGGCTGCGGCGTTTGACGTGCGCTATGCCTATCAGAAGCTCGATACACTGCCGGAGGGCTACACCGTGCCCGACGGCCGCACGAAGCCGTGGGGCACCGCTCACGCCGTGCTGTGTGCCGCGCCAGAGATCGACGGGCCGTTTGCCGTCATCAATTCCGACGACTATTACGGCATCGAGGCCTACCGCCTGCTGTATGATTTTCTGGCTGTGCCGCGCCCCGAGCGGTCGTATGCCATGGTGGGCTTCCGTCTGCGCAACACCGTCACGGCAAACGGCAGCGTGTCGCGCGGTGTCTGCACGGAGCGCGGCGGTATGCTCGAGGGCATCACGGAGCGCACGCACATCGAGCAGCGCGGTGCGGACGCTGCCTACACCGAGGACGGCGAGCATTTCATCGACCTGCCGGGCGATACGACGGTGTCCATGAATTTCTGGGGCTTTTCGCCGCTGTACCTGCGCGAGCTTGCGCAGCGCTTCCCGGCGTTTCTGGATGAGAACCTGCCGCGCAACCCGCTCAAGTGCGAGTATTTCGTGCCGTCGATCGTCGACGCGCAGCTGCACGCCGGCACGGCGGACGTGACTATGCTGCACACGGATGACGCGTGGCACGGTGTGACGTATCACGACGACCTGCCGGATGTGGTCGCGGCGCTGCGCGCACTGCGCGATGCGGGCAAGTATCCGGACAACATCTGGTAAATCTCGATTTGCGCCTGTGGGGTTTCCCACGGGCGCTTTTTTTGGTATACTGTATTTATTCTTGCATTTTGACGAGGTGCTTATGAAGCAACTGGTTTTGGGGATCCTGGCGCACGTCGACGCCGGAAAGACGACGCTGTCCGAGGCGCTGCTCTACCGCACGGGCGCGATCCGCGATCTCGGCCGTGTCGACCATAAAAATGCGCACATGGACACGCACGCGCTCGAGCGTGCGCGCGGCATCACGATCTTTTCGCGGCAGGCGCGCATGACGCTCGGCGACACGGCGGTCACACTGCTCGACACACCGGGGCACGTGGACTTTTCCGCCGAGATGGAGCGCACGCTGCAGGTGCTCGATTATGCGGTGCTCGTCATCAGCGGCACGGACGGCGTGCAGGCGCACACGCAGACGCTCTGGCAGCTGCTGCGGCGCTACCGTGTGCCGGTGTTCGTGTTCGTGACGAAGATGGATCTGCCGGGGGCGGAGCGTGCGGCGCTTATGGACGACCTGCGCGCACATCTGAGCGGCGCGTGCGTGGACTTTACAGATCCCGATCCGGAGCAGATCGCCCTGTGCGATGAAGCGGCGCTCGAGCAGTATCTCGACACCGGCGCGCTGCCGGACGAGACCGTGCGCGCGCTCATCCGCGGGCGGAAGCTCTTTCCGTGCCTGTTCGGTTCGGGCCTGAAGCTCGCGGGCGTGGACGAGCTGCTTGCGGCGCTCACGCGCTACGCTGCACCGCCGGATTACCCGGCGGAATTCGGCGCGCGGGTCTATAAGATCATGCGCGACGCGCAGGGCAACCGCCTCACGTGTCTGAAGGTGACGGGCGGGCAGCTGCGCGTGCGCACCCCGCTGACGTATCTTCCGCGCGGCGCGGACATGCCCGTGCAGGAGAAGGTGAACGCCATCCGGCTCTATTCCGGCGAGAAGTTCGAGTCCGCAGAGGCCGTCCCCGCCGGCGGCGTGTGCGCCGTGCAGGGACTCACGCAGACATATCCGGGGCAGGGGCTCGGCAGCGCAGCCGCGTCCATGCCGCCGTCGCTCGAGCCGGTGCTGACGTACCGCATCGGTCTGCCGCCGGATGTGGATGCGCGCGCGTTTCTGCCGCGCCTGCGTGAGCTTGAGGAGGAGGACCCGCAGCTGCACATCGTCTGGGACGAGGCGCTGCGCGAGATCCATGTCCAGCTCATGGGCACGGTGCAGATCGAGGTGCTCAAAAGCCTCATCCGCGAGCGGTTCGACGTGGACGTGCAGGTCGATTCCGGCCGCATCCTGTATCAGGAGACGATCGCGGCACCGGTCGAGGGCGTGGGACATTTCGAGCCGCTGCGCCACTATGCCGAGGTGCACCTGCTGCTCGAGCCCGCCGAGCGCGGCACGGGGCTGACGTTTGACACCTCCTGCAGCGAGGACGTGCTCGACCGGAATTGGCAGCGCCTGATCCTCACGCATCTGGCCGAAAAGTGCCACCGCGGCGTGCTCACCGGCGCACCGCTGACGGACGTGAAGATCACGCTGCTCGCCGGGCGTGCGCATGTCAAGCACACCGAGGGCGGCGATTTCCGGCAGGCGACGTGGCGCGCCGTGCGGCAGGGGCTCATGCAGGCCGAGAGCGTTCTGCTCGAGCCGTACTACGCCTTTCGCATGGAAGTACCGGCCGAACAGATCGGCCGCGCGATCAGCGATGTGCGCCTCATGTGCGGCACGTTTTCCTCACCCGAGACGCACGGCGACATGGCCGTGCTCACGGGCCGCGCGCCGGTGAGCACGATGCGCGATTATCCCGCCGAGGTCGCGGCGTACACGCGCGGGCGCGGACGCATCTCGTGTACCGTCGCGGGCTACGACACCTGCCACAACGCGCAGGAGGTCATCGCAGAGAGCGGCTACGAGCCCACGCGCGATCTCGACAATACGCCCGACAGCGTCTTTTGCGCCCACGGTGCGGGCACGGTCATCCCGTGGGACCGTGTGCGCGATTATATGCATCTCGACACCGGCTTCGGCAAGGAGCGGCCCGCACCAGAGGATACGCCGCGGATGTTCCGCCGCCGGTTTGATCTCGACGACCGCGAGCTGGAGCAGATCCTGCAGCGCGAGTTTGGTCCGATCCGCCGCGCGCAGTATGCAGCCCCCGTGCGCAACGCCGCGCCCGGCGCGGACGAGACAGAGCGCGCGGAGCTGTTCCACCCCCGACGCGAGCGCGTGATCGTGGACGGCTACAACGTCATCTTCGCCTGGGACGAGCTGCGCGCCCTTGCCGACAGCGGGCATATCGACGCTGCGCGCGAGCGGCTCATGGACGCGCTGAGCAACTACGCCGCCTTCACGCGCCGCGAGGTCGTGGTCGTGTTCGACGGCTACCGTGTCCCCGGCGGTCAGGGCGAGAAGTTCGACCGCAGCGGTCTGCACGTGGTCTTTACGCGGCAGGGCGAGACGGCGGATGCCTATATGGAAAAGCTGGCCGACGAGATCGGAAAAAACGACTCCGTGCGCGTCGTCACGTCCGACGCGCTCATCCAGCTCACGGCGCTGCGCGCGGGTGTGCTGCGCATGAGCGCGCGCGAATTCCGGCAGGAGCTGGCGCAGGTGGCGCAGCAGCTCGAGGCCGCCATCCGCGACCTGAACGGGAGGTGAGGGCAGTGGAGGAAGACCTTCTGCGGCGTGCAGCCGATCTGGCTGAGCGCTGCGAGCGCACGGCAACGGTCACGTCCACGGCGTTTCTGACCCCGGCGGAGCAGTATGCGCTCACGAACTGGGCGCGTCATCGTGACTGCACGCTCGTGCTGCACGGCGGTGCGGAGGGGTGCGAGCGGCAGGTGGCGTTTTTCCTGCCGTTTTACCTCACGCCGGCGGACTTTGACCCCGCGGAGCATCTGTGCGCGGTGCAGTTTTCGGCGCCCTTTGCCGTGCCCGGCCACCGGGACTATCTCGGCGCGATCCTCGGTCTCGGCATCCGGCGCGAATGGGTCGGCGACATTCTCGTGCAGGCGCACGGTGCGTTCGTGTTCTGCCTGCCGAGCGTGGAGCCGGAGCTGCGCACGCTCGAACAGGTCGGCCGCGCGGGCGTGAAGGCGGCGGCAGTGCCGCTGTCCGCCGTGCCCGTGCCGGAGCGCAAGGTGCGCCCCGTGACGTTCACGGTGCAGTCGGCGCGGCTGGATGCCGTCGTGAGCGGGATGTTTCGCCTCTCGCGCACGAGTGCCGCGGTGCAGATCCGCGCGGGCGCGGTGCACCTCAACTATGCCGAGTGCCTGCGGCCGGATGCGCCGGTCGCACCGGGCGACGTGCTGTCGCTGCGCGGTGCGGGCAAGGGCGCGGTCACGGAGGTCGGCGGCCGGTCGCGCAAGGGACGGCAGTTTGTGACGGCGGAGCTCTGGCAGTGAGCGTACAAATGCAAAAACCGCCGCACCGGTGCTTCGGTGCGGCGGAATATAAAAAATCTCCGGAGTCTGACTCCGGAGATTTTTGCTGGATTGTCTTGTCTTACTCGGCGATCGGCTCGGCGACCGGAGCGGCAGCAGCGGCGGCCTGATCGGCAACGGCCTTCTGCGAACGCTTGTAAGCGCCGGAGACGACACACGCGATGATCGCAAACAGGATCGCAACGATGGCCAGAATGACGATCGCGACGAACTGGGTGTGACCCGTGAACTCGTAGGTGACAGGGTCGGGAGCTTCGCCGTAGCGGCAGGCGAACGTGTAGCCGGTGTAGCCGGTGAGCATGCCGATGATGTTGCCGGCGACGGCGATGACGGCGGAGATGATGCCGCAGACGGAGGCGGTCACGATCTTGCCCTTGCTGATGCGGATCACGGACAGGATGCCGAACAGGCCGGCGATGAGGCCGAGCACGGACGCGATGAGCATCGCGGCGACGACGCCGAGTCTGCTCATGACTTCCTTCGTGACGGCAGCGGTCTGGTAGACCTCGATGTAGTCCTTACCGGCCTGACCAACGGCGCGGCAGTTTTCGAGGTTCAGGTACTGGCAGCCGTTGACGACACGAACCTCACCGTTGTCGTCGAGCTCCCAGATGGAGAAGTTGTCGCCGTAGCGCTCTTTGAGGATGTCGGCAACGCTCGGGCACATTTTCTTGTCGCCGTTGCCCTCGTTGTTCATGTAAGCGGGCTGGGTGAGCAGGAGCTCACAGCCGGCGGCGACCTGTGCGCAGCCGTCCTCGAAGGTGTTGAGCTGCTTCTTGCCGTCGGCGAGCTGGTTGCCGCCGGCCGCGAGATCGTTTTCGCCCTGCGCGAGCTGCTTCTCAGCGTCTCTGAGCTGAGCCTCGCCTGCGGCGATGGCCTTCTCGGCCTCGGCCAGCTGGACCAGACCGTCTTCGTACTGCTTGAGCTGGGCCTTGCCGTCCGCGACCATCTGCTGGATGTAAGCCGGCAGGTCAGTCACGTCGGCCGGGATGTCCAGACCCTGCTTGGCCGCGATCGGACGCACGACGGAGACGAACCACGCCTGTGCGTTCGAGAAGCCGGCGAGGTTTGCGATGGTGCCGTCACGGAACTCGACATACTGGTTAACGTAGGGCATCAGAGGCTCGATCTTGGCGAGGGTGGCCTTGCCTTCATTGTAAGCCTGGGTGTTGTCGGCAATCTGCTTCTTGCCGGCGGCGTAGGCAGCTTTGCCTTCCTCGAGCTGCTTCTTGCCGGCGTAGTAGGCGGCGTAGCCTGCGGAGAGTTGAGTCTTGCCTTCGGAGTAGGCGATCAGGCCGGCGGTGTAGGTGTCCACGCCGGCGAGGTACGTGCCCTCGGCCTCCTGCAGCTGGTCAAGACCGTCGTTGAGCGTCTCGATCGCTTCCAGACCCTCTTCGGCGTCCTTTTCCTTGTACTCTTTGACATTCATGATGTCGCTGAAGCTGCTCACTCCGGCGAACAGGCCGAAGATACTCGCAGCGATCAGGCAGACGCTGATGATGGTGAGTAATACTTTTTTCATATCGTTCCTCCACTCATTTAAGCAAATTTCAGTCTAATACCGAACGCTTATCATAAACTATATCTTAAATTTCACAAAATCGCAAGAGAAACAGATTATTTCTTTTGCAAGTGCCAAAAAACCGTCTTTTTGCAACAAATATGAAAGGAATTGTTGTGCAGAATTTCCGTTTTCTTCGTTCGCGATTTGGCGTTTTTTTGCTGCTGGTTCAACATATTCGCGCGGGTGTGAAAACTTGTCTCGCAACGCACAAAGCGTGAAAAAACTCCGCGATCCGGGCCGGATCGCGGAGAAAAAAGATGTTTTTACAAAATGCCGAGGTGTTCGAGCAGGATCTTCGTGCCGAGCAGGATGAGGATCCCGCCGCCGGCAAACTCTGCCTTGCGCTTGAAGCGCAGGCCGACCACGCTGCCGAGCCGGATACCGGCCGCGGAAAAGGCGAAGGTGATCGTGCCGATGAGCGCCACGGCGGGCACGATGCGCGTGCCGGGCAGGAACGCGAACGTGATGCCGACGGCGAGCGCGTCGATGCTTGTCGCGACGGCGAGCAGGAGCATGGTCTTGCATGCGAGCGAGGCGTCGAGCTGATCTTCGTCCTTGGACAGCGCCTCGCGGATCATGTTGCCGCCGATGATGCCCAGCAGAACGAACGCGATCCAGTGATCGACGGAGGTGACAAACTGCTCAAACTGCGTGCCGAGCAGATAGCCCAGCAGCGGCATGAGCGCCTGAAAACCGCCGAACCATGCCCCCGCGATACAGCATTCCTTCCACGACACGCGCTGCAGGGCCAGTCCCTTGCAGACGGAAACGGCGAACGCGTCCATCGACAGACCGACTGCCAGCACGGCCAGCTCCCAAAACCCCATGTCTTCACGACCCTTTTACGCAGATTCCCTATACTATAAAGGAAAGAAAGGGAAAATGCAAGAATTATCCGCAGCATTCGCGCACAAAAAACCGGCGTCCGGAAGCCCGGGCGCCGGTCCGACTTGTCAAAGAACCTCGTAGCCTTTGCGCCCGCAGGCGCAAAGAAAGTCCGATCATTTTCTCCGGCAACATGTGCGGCGGAGAAAATACCGCTCGGCCTGCAAACGTGCGCGCTGTCCGCCAAAGGCAGACAGCGCGTGCGCTGCAGTCAGGCCGCAGACCCCTTTGTCAAAAAGTATTACTTTTTGACAGCATCAACCGGCGTCCGGAAGCCCCGGGCGCCGGTCGGCAGATCGATTCAGCAGGCCTCAATGAGGATGACATTGCTCATCAGGTCCACTTTCTTGAGTTTGCCGGGGATGACCTTGCGGATCCCCATCAGGTCGGTCAGCGTGACGTTCTCGCCATCGGCAGAGACGTTGCACACGCGCGAGCAGACGAGGTTTTCCTTGCCGTCCCGGATCTCATATGCATCGGAAAGACACATGGTATTCGCTCCTTTTTACCCGTTAGCTCTGCTTGGCAAGCTCGAGGGCTTTTTCGAGCTTGCTGTTGCCGTGGTCATATTCATGCAGCGCCTCAGCCAGCGCCGCGGCCGCCTCGGTCTTGCCGGCATCCTCGAGCGCATGGCAGATGTCGTGCAGCTCATCGGCATGGTGGCGGTTGTGGTCGAGCATATAGGTCAGCAGCGCCAGCACCTCTTCGTGGCTCATCGGCTTGCCGCCGGTGTGCTCATGGCTGTGCGGGTGGCTGTGATGCGCATGATCGTGATCGTGTTCATGTTCGTGCATGGGAAACACTCCTTTCTCGAGCGGGGCGGGAAAATCATGTCAGAAATGATAGCTGCCCAGTATGGATTGTTCAAATTCTATCACATTTTTTTGTTGAAATCAACAATTTTTTTGCCATTGTATGCTGTGTGGGGGTTGTAAAACGCACACAAACGTGTTAATCTCTTGACGAGAGGAGGGCAAACCGCTCTCTGATATGGAAAAGATAACAACATGGAAAAGGCAAAAAACACAAACAATCGGGAGGAGAAGTAGTATTATGAAGTATTTTGGCGGATGCGACGTAGGTTCCACCTACACGAAGGCAGTCATTCTGGACGAGA
>ENA-OUQH01000436-OUQH01000436.1-human-gut-metagenome-genome-assembly--contig:-NODE-436-length-30777-cov-4.586778_pt1 | contig 30777 bp, 18 predicted proteins | sample MGYA00237948_ERZ548828 | MGnify/ENA primary metagenome ERZ548828 (study PRJEB26490, sample SAMN05194711) | human gut metagenome | biome: terrestrial biome; feature: human-associated habitat; material...
GAACAAAAACTGTCTCCAGTACAGAAATCCGTTCCACCTGGTAAACATATTTTTCAGACAGATCACTGCCATCGATACCGATTCGCTGCGGAAAAAGATCCAAAAACACATCACCGTAAAAAAGGTCAGCAGAACCGAAAGCATATGCCGCAGCTTTTCCAGGCCAATTTTTGCTTCCCCGAATACCGCTTGCTTCGCCTTTTTGTAAAAATCCTGCACGACCTGTCCTGCACCATGCAGCAGTCCCCATGCCAAAAACTGCGGCGCGCCGCCATGCCACAGACCGCTGATGAGAAAAACAAGCAGTATATTGCGCTGTCTGACTGCAAGTCCCTTTCTGCCGCCGCCCAGCGGAATATAAATATAATCCCTCAGCCAGCTGCTCAAAGAAATGTGCCATCTGCGCCAGAAATCCGTCAGGTTTCCGGCAAAATAGGGCTGCTTAAAGTTCTGGACCAGCTCAAAGCCAAATAGTCTGCCGACACCGACCGCGATCATCGAATAGCTCGCAAAATCACAGTAAATCTGAACCGCATAAAAGAGCGCCGCCATCAGCATCGTAAAGCTGTTGGCATCCTGATACATGCTGTAAACCTGATTCACGAGAATTTCCGCCCGCTGCGCGACGATCAGCTTCATCCCATAGCCGAGCAGCATCGCAATCAGCCCCTGCATGACCCGGTCGTAATTTAGAAGCTCACGCCGCTCTTTTTCCGTAATTTCTCTAAGCTGTCCCAGAAAATGGTCTCCACGCTCAATCGGTCCGCTCATAATGTTCGGAAAAAAGGAGAGAAATGCCGCAAAGCGCCAGAAGCTTTTTTCCGCAGGATATTTTCCCCTCGAAACGTCTATCAGATAGCCGATCGCTTCCAGCGTATAAAACGAAATTCCGATGGGTGCGACGAGTCCGAACTTCGCTGCAACATCCAGATGAACGATTTGCAGCCCCCTCCCATATGTTTTGTTGATGATTTCATTCCAGACCGGCAGATATTTAAACACTGCCAAAAGAATCAGCTGAAAAGAAAGGCACGCTCCGATCAGCAAACGGCGCTTCGTCCTGTCTGCGCCTTTTTCCACCAAAAGGGCACAGCCCCACGTCAGACACACAGAACTTAGCAGCCAGATGCCCGCAAACGAATCTGCCCACTCGAAAAAGAGGATATTGAAAATCAGTAAAACTGCCAGCCGTCCCTTTTTCGGCACGGCATAAAATCCTCCTACTGCTGCCGCCAGAAAAGCGGCAAATGTAAATGATTGAAACGACAAGACTTTTCTCCCGGATATCGGGAAACCCCATTCCCGTATTTGTCCGTCGACCCCTCGGGCAAAGCCGGGTCGTTACGACAGTGCGGAATGGATGCAGGGCAGCTGGTTCAGCACCACGTGGTTCGATCCATCTAACGAACTGCAGCTCCGTTTTGCGTAACGACTGGCTGTAAATCCGGTTTCTGAAAACTCCATTGCCCTGTTTTCTCCGAAACCGTTTTCTCATTTCCTGTTGAGAGTATTATATCCATTTTTTTCAGAAAGCGTCAATCGTTTCGTCCAAATCCTAAGAAAGACTTAAGCTTTTGGCTACAGTGCACTCGTACCGTTTGGGAGCAGATTTCATGCTCGCATGAAAATCTGCTTACAAAAAGGTACGGAGGGAGCGCCACTTTATGAGCAAAAATGAGCTGCGAAGCAGCGGAGAGCGTCGAAGACGCGGTTTTGCGAATGGCGCGAGTGAACTGTAACAGCTTTCAAGGGAAGCTGCAAGCAGCGTTCTTTAACGGTACACGATTTCCCGCTGGATCAGGAAGCTGATAAAGAACAGGAATACGTCCACCAGGATCTTAACTGCCACCTCCGAGCCACCCAGAACGCCATACAGCAGGCTGACCAGTCCGGCGCTTGCCAACATCTGCACGACTGCGAGCACAAAATAGCGCACCGCCGATTTCCACACTGCGCCGCTGCTTTTAAACACGACCCTGTAATTCAGGAAAAAGTTGTAGCCCGCCGACACCACGCGCGCAAGCACGGTCGAAACCACAATATAGCTGACAGCCTCCGGCATTCTTTCTTTCGTCAGGCTGCAAAACAGCGCAAACAGCACCAGATCGATGATGCACGATGACAGAGAAGAAAACAAAAATTTTGCAAATACCAGATAAATCCGAGCTGAATCCAGCAGCGGGTTGAAATGGCTGCCTTTGTTATCGTTTAAGTAAACCGTTTCAATTGGCACTTCGCGAATGCCGACCTTTTGCTCTCCTGCCTCCAGAAGCATGTAGGTTTCAAACTCGAACCGCTCGCCCTTGACGTTCATCAGATGGCGCATAAACGCAGCCGGAATGCCGCGCAGCCCGGTCTGGGTATCCGATACCGCCACGCCGCAAAGATATTTGAGCACCTGACGTGTGATTTTGTTGCCCCATTCCGATTTTGCCGGGACGTTGCCCTGATCGAAATTCCGACAGCCTAAAATCAGCTTTTCCGGCTCTTTTTCCATCGCTTCCATACATTTCTGAATGCAGGCGGGCGTATGTTGTCCGTCCGAATCCGCGGTAATCGCTCCGATCGCCTCCGGGTATCTGTTTAAAACTTCATTAAAAGCAGTTTTTAATGCACGCCCTTTCCCCAGGTTCACCGCATGAGTCAAAACAATTGCGCCGAGCTGTTTTGCCTGTTCAAACAGGTTCCGATACTCGTTTCCGCTTCCGTCATCCACCACGACGATTCTCTCGATTCCAGATTCCTGCAGCGTCTGCAGCAGGCGGATCATTTTTTCATCCGGTTCATAAGCCGGTATAATGACCGGTATCCGTTTCTCCATTGTATTCTCCATTCCAATGTTTTCCTTGCGCTATTTCTGTGTACCCTTACTCTGGTGTTATCCAACGCCGTTTGATTCCTTTTATGGCTGTCCCTGTCGGCTTTCTTCCGCTCTTTCCAGTATCAATGTCCCATCGTTCATTTGAATTCGATACAACGTTTTCCACGCAAATTCCTCTGTATACGGCGCAAACAGCTCTTTTAACGCTTCATCCGTTTCATCTGCATATAAGTAGCCCGCATGGGAAGCCTGCACCAACTCCCACACCTGTCCGGACGTGGTGTCTTCCCCGATTCCGCCAAACAGCACTGACACCGGAGATGCCTCAAATGAAATGTAGGTATTTCTGACCCACTGCGCCGCATCCTGCGCATTTTTCAGATACAGCACCCGCATCCCGCTGCCCACGTCCTGTTTGGACATTTTTTCCAGAAATTCTTCCGACGCTTCCGTGATCATGTTCGACCGTGCCTGCAAATCGTCATCTAAGCGCTGCCGGTAACCGATCATCCCGTCGTAGACAGCGCCCCAGTTTGCGCACAACAATACAGCTGCAGCCAGCGCTGCATAGGGCGAAATTTTTCCCCACAGCCTCGGACTGCGTTCCAGAAAAATCCCGAACAGCAGATACAACGTTCCAACTGTAAACGGTGCACTGTAGCGTTCGATCGACGCAATCATCCCGGTTGCTTCCAGATACTGGGTTTCCGTCGCAAAAATCGTCAGATGACTCACAAGGTTGATGCCGTAAAAAACAATTCCCGTCAGCAGCACATACACAAACAGGAAATTCCGCTCCGTTTTGGTCAGAAGCTTCCTGCGATACAGCCATGCGATTCCGATCAGAAAAATCACAAACAGGGCAAGCGCCGATACACCGATCCAAGAAAATCCATCCCGATGCAGCGCCCGTGCTGCAAATGCTTCTGCATACGCATGCAACAGCTTCTGTACCGTTCCTTCAAGCAGGATCGGCAGGTTGCCCGACGCCATCGAAACCGCCGCCCCGGTCAGTTTTGCCACCCGCTTCATGAGCAGACAAAACAGCATCCAACTTCCTCCACTGACGGCTGGAAGTGCTGTGATGCAAAGCAGCTGCCGTATTTCTTTCTTTTTGTCCGCTGCGCCATGCAGCCGCCAGAACCAGACAAAGACGAGGGCGAACGCCGCCCACAAAAATCCAACGGACTTTACGAGCACCAGAACGCCGAGATACAGGGCGATCCGCAGGTTGGAGAAGGCGCGGGAACGGTAAGCTGCATCAGCAATGTCTGCGGTAGCAGTGTCTGCACCAGGCACAGCCCGATCTTCGAGACAGCTCATCAGTATCACACCGTAGATCACCGCCATCACCAGGTCGGCGCACATTCCTCCGAGGTAAAACGTCTCTGTCATACTCGGAAACGCTGCCAGGCAGACCACAAGCACAACGGTCCAGAAAAGCTGCTTCACCGTCCGTCTGTCAGTCTGCAGCGCTTCGTCCAGCCTGCTAAGCAGTGGCGTCAGAAAAACAAACACGCCGAAATAGTATCCGGCAAACATCAGCCCCTCAGAAAAGCCGTCCGGCTTTAAATGAACAAACCACCATTTGAGCAGCTGGATTCCCGGCGGGTAATCGCCAAACTCCGAAGCTGCATTCGTATATTTCGCTGCAAAGCCATCCAGCGCATACAATGCCTTGACGTCCGTTGCCCAGAAATTCAAGTCATCCCACCACGTTGCAATTTTATTTCCGGTCAAAAGCACTGCACCGGTCAGCAACACCATGGCAGCAATCGCAGACGGCGCAAAGAACAGCTCCCACAGCTGTGCAAACAGCTTTTTCTTCTTTTCTCTGGATAAAAACAGAACTCTCAAAACTGCTCCCACCACAATCGCTGTGCTGAAATAATCGATCCAGGACAGCCGCCGGAAAAATGCGAGCACATATAATATTAAAATCAGAATGCAGGTTGCCAACGGCAGGACATCCGTCAGCTGCTTTTCAAATCTGAGCGCCAGCAGGCAGGCGATCATCAAAAAAGCAGCGAGCAAAACAACAGCCATGTTCTTTCTCCTTCTTCTTTCGTGTCTGTTACATCTTAGCATAATACAGGATGGCGGGCAACTGCAGAAGTGCTGCGCAGTGCGCCTTACGGCATAACGTACATCGCTGTAAAGCGCACCGCAAAATCGGGCGGAAGCTTTCGCCCCCGCCCGGTTTTGGTTTGCTGATTCAAATTTGTCAATGGCTCTGTCCAGATTTATACTTCTGGCTCAATCAGCCCGTAGGTATTGCCTTTTCTTCTGTAAACAACATTTACCTGATCCGTCTCTGCATTGCAGAATACATAAAAGCTGTGTCCTAAAAGCTCCATCTGTACGCAGGCATCCTCCGGATACATCGGTTTGATATCGAACTTCTTGGTTCTGACGATTTTAACCTCTTCCTCCTCTTCTTCATCCGCTTCCAGGTAATCAGGCTGGAAACTTGCAGCCGCCTGCTGCTGTGCGATCAGCTTCGTCTTGTATCTTCTGAGCTGTCTCTCGATAATTTCCTCTACCAGATCGATCGATACATACATATCGCTGCTGGTCTGCTCCGACCGGATAATGTTTCCTTTCATCGGGATGGTCACTTCAATTTTCTGTCTGTCCTTTTCCACACTTAATGTTACATAGATTTCCGTATCCGCTGTAAAATACCGCTCCAGCTTACCGAGCTTTGCTTCTACTGCACTGCGCAGACCGGGTGTAACGTCAATGTTTTTTCCGCTGATAATCATCTTCATAAAATCATCATCCCTTCTGGTCCATAATTAGGATATTGTAAGAGCTTTCTTTCTCTATCCTTATTCAGATTATACCATAAGTCCTCGTCCCAGGCAATATTTTCTGAGCATTTTAAACAATTGTCTTTTTTTTCTGACAATTATATTTCTTTTCAGACTGCCGCCACAAACTGGATTGCTGTGATAACTTCACAAAACAACTGTTTGTTTTGGACATTCCGTATTCCACAGGATTCGGTTTTTTCGTCTGTGGATAATGTGGATAAAATAGTGTATAACTTAATTTCCCGCATTTTTCACCTTTTTTCGATGTGGATAACTATGTGAGTTTTCATTTTTGTTATTTCGCACATTTTTGTTCCTTCTTGTGCATTTTAACAAATCCGGCTTCTGAAATTCCATTGCTGCTTTTTATCAATATCAGACAATTTCCGTGTTTTGAAACAATGGACAGATTTTCGCTTTCTCCCTGTAAAGAGAAACCGCCGTACATTCCTGCACAGCGGTTTCTCTGTTTCTTATTTTATTTTGCGTATTTGCTGCAGCCGTCTTAGAAAATACGTCTGATCGCCACAGGTGTTCTGTAGCTTGCGTTCGAAATCTTGATACCGGTTGCTTCCGTGCTGGCATGGACGATCTGTCCGTTACCGATATAAATCGCAACATGTCCGGAATAGCAAACCAAATCACCGGGCTGCGCGTTTGCCAGACTTCCTACATTATAACCGACATAACGGTCGGAAGTGGAGGAATGCGGCAGGGATACGCCGAAATTCTTATAAACGCTCATAACAAAACCGGAGCAGTCCGCACCGTTTGTCAAACTTGTCCCACCGTATACATAGGGATTACCGACAAACTTTACCGCATAGTTTGCAACAGACTGTCCCAAGCCGGAACCAGAAGATGAAACAGTCGCCTGCTGAGAAGCAGTGGATTCGGAAGAAGTACTCTTATCCGTTATCTCGGCATTCTTCCCTTCCTTTGCTTTTTCCTTCGCTTTCATACGCTCTTCCGCTGCCTGCGCGGCTTTCTTTGCGTCTTCTCTTGCCTTTTCTTCTTCGGCAATTCTGGCTTTCTCTTCTTCGATGGATTCTGCGGTCACATACTCTGTTGCAACTACGACATAATCCTCGGAAACCCAGCCGTCACCTTCTTCGATGCTGACTTTGACGAAACCGTTTTCTTCATCCAGAACGGAAAGCTCTTCGCCTCCAGGAACCAGACCAATAACGCTCGCTTCCAGGCTCGCATCGCTTCTGACCTTCAGGGTCTCGGTGTTGACAGTCGCCATCTTCTGACCGACTTCATCTGCGATCTTTTCCGCCTCGTCTCCGGTCTTGAAATACTCCGCCTTCACATAACCTTCTACGCTGCCGGATTTTACCTGATACCAGTCGCCGTCCTTTGCAACCAGCGTGCCGACAGAATTGTTATACAGCTTACCGACGATTTCGCCATCCGTGCTGGCGGTGCTGCGGATATTTACATAATCGTTGACCTGCGCGATGATCAGAACGTCCTGTTCCTTTTCACGCTCTTCATCGGAGATCTTCGTCTCAGGCTCTTTTAATACCGGCTCTACCGCTTCGATAATCTCCGTCTCTGCTGTGCTTTCCGCCTCCACTGCAGCCTCTGCCTCTGTCGCAGATTCTGCGACTGTTTGTGTTACAGATGCCTTGGTGTCGCTGGATGCAACCGGCTCTGCCGGCTCTTTTTCTTCTTTTCTCTTTTTAATTTCTTCACGAATCTGCGATACCGAAACACCGTCATTTAATACCAGGCCAACGCCTGCTGCCGGCAGGACTGCTGATATCGCAGACTTTGCGGATACCGTCGCTGTATTTAGTTCTGCAGCAGGCATGTTTCCGGTAACTAATACTGCCATCGCCATAGCCGCTGCTGTCATTTTAATCTTATGATAATGCATGGATTACTCCCGATTCTCAAAATTGTTACATTTGTTACAAAATTATTAAATTCGAAATATACTATAGCACTCCATGTCATTTTTGTCAATTCCTGCAGATCGCAATCTGACGGAAATACTGTGACAAATTTATGAATTTTTTATGACTTCATACAGCCAAAGCATCTTTAGCTGTTCCGGCGACCAGCAGTTTTCCCTTTGGACGCTGTTTTTTTACCGTGTCTGGAAATATTCCTGCACAGAGTTGACCGCATTTGCCCCGTCTGCAACCGCCGTCACGATCTGACGCAGCTTTTTCGTCCGCACGTCCCCGACTGCAAAAATGCCCGGCACGCTCGTGCAGCAGTCCTCTCCCGCACAGATATAGCCTGCCTCGTCCGTTTTTACAAGGCTCTTGAAGCTCTCGGACACCGGCTGAATCCCGACCGCAATAAAGATTCCGTCCGCCGCGACAAAACGCTCTTCTTTTGTCTGTGTATCCAAAAGCTGCACGCCGGTCACGAACGCTTCTCCCGTGATTTCCTCTACAGCTGCGTTCCAGACCAGCTCCACATTCGGCAGGGTAAACAGCTTTTCCTGCAGGCTCTTTGCCGCACGCAGGCTGTCCCTGCGGTGGATCAGGTAAACCTTTTCACAAAGTCCCGTCAGGAAAATCGCATCCTCCACAGCAACATCCCCGCCGCCGATCACTGCCGTCACTTTCTTCTTATAAAAAGCGCCGTCACAGGTCGCACAATAAGAAATACCTCTGCCAGCCAGCCGTTTTTCCCCGGGCACGCCAAGCTTTTTGTGCTCCGCACCGGCTGCAATAATGACCGCCTTTGCCGTAAACTCCCCAGCCGACGTCAGAACCTTTTTGCAGTCCGGCAAATTTTTGATTCCGGTCACATCCGCTTCCACAAATTCCGTACCGAGTCTGTCCGCATGCTCCCGAAATTGCATGCCGAGGTCAAAGCCGTTGATACCGGGAAGCCCCAGATAGTTATCCACCTCACAGGTATTTAACACCTGACCGCCGCTCATGGGATTTTTTTCAAGCACGAGCGTGGAATATCCCGCCCGTTTTCCATATATTGCCGCCCCGAGCCCCGCAGGACCGGAACCGATAATGATTAAATCGTACATAATTCCTCCATTCTGCAGACAACGCTTGCACTATTGGAATCGTTACTGTTTCCTGTGCGCCGACTGCCTCTTCAAAAGTATACGCAAAATCCGGCATTTTCACAAGTGACAACGCAAGAAATCTGTGCTACGCTGATCCTAGTATTACAGTTTCCTCGTGCCATGGAAGCTACGTGTAAACTGTAACATCACAGTAGTGCCAGGTGTCAGAAAACGCCTGCGGAATGGAGATTTTTTATGTACTCTGATCTTACCCCTATTTTTCCGGCGGAAAGCTCCTCCCGCCCCATCGCGCTGATCACCGGCGCGTCCCGTGGTATCGGAAAAGCAATCGCCGAAACCTTTGCGCAGGCAGGCTATGACCTGATTTTAACCTGCCGCCAGAACCGGGAAACGCTGGAAACGCTCTGTAAAAGCCTTTCCGAAGCTTATTCAATCCAGGCAGCCGCTTTTATCGGCGACCTCGGCGACTATGAAACGGTAAGGGAACTTTTTGCCCCGATCCGCCGTCTCAATCTTTTAGTCAACAATGCCGGAATTTCCCATATCGGACTTTTAACGGACATGTCCCCTGACCAATGGCACCGAGTTATGTCAACCAATCTGGACGCCTGCTTTTATACCTGTAAGCTCGCCGTTCCACTCATGCTGCACCGCCACTCCGGGCGGATTTTAAATATCTCCTCCGTCTGGGGCAACGTCGGCGCTTCAATGGAAACCGCCTACTCCGCCTCCAAAGGCGCAGTCAACAGTCTGACCCGCGCGCTGGCAAAGGAGCTTGCGCCCAGCAATATTGCGGTAAACGCCATTGCCTGCGGCGTCATCGACACCGACATGAACCGCTGTTTTTCTGAAGAGGAACTGCAGGCACTGATCGAAGAGATCCCCGCAGACCGCTTGGGACAGCCTGAGGAAGTCGGACTGCTTGCGTTAAAGCTTGCAGAATCGCCCCTTTACTTAACCGGGCAGATTATTACAATGGACGGCGGATTTTTATAATCCGCCGTCCATTCTATTACTTTCTCCCCATTCCCTTCGGGAAGTTTACCTGATTCTTTTGTTCCTGCATCCGCTGTCTCTTGTTCATAATCCGTTTTAAGAAATAGATGATATAAGCAGTCTGAAGGTAATTGATCTCCATATTCCAGCCGATTCCCCCAAAGAAAAGGACTTCTGAAATCCCATACAGGACGATCAGCACCATCGGAATATAGATGCCCCATTTGCCAAAGTAGTTTGAATGCCAGCCAACGACACCCATAAAGACCTGATTGACGAACATAACCAAAATAACCATGGCGTTGCCTTTTGCCGGATCGGGCAGCTGCATCAAAATCAGCGGCACCAGATAAAAGAGAAGGGTCCCCCCGGCGCTGAAGCACGCCAGCCGAATCCATTTTGCCTTGCTCAATTGTTTCATAACGTATATTTCTCCTTAATTTTCCACAAGCCAGTCGCGCTATCCTGCGCGCTCAGCGCCCCTGCGATACGCTTTTTCGTCCGTCGATGCGCACCGCACCCACGGCGAACTACGCTGCAGCGTCAGGACTGCAGTGCTTTCAGCTCGTAGAAATATCCTTTCTTTTCCATCAACTCGTCGTAGCTGCCGACTTCGACAATCTTACCGTCCCGCATCGCAACGATCCTGTCCGCATTGCGGATCGTGGAAAGTCTGTGTGCTACCAGGAAGGTCGTGCAGTTTTTCATCATGTTGCTGGTCGCTTCCTGAACTTTTTTCTCGGAAGCAGAATCCAGCGCGCTGGTGGCTTCATCAAATACGATGATCTTCGGCTTACGGATCAGTGCCCTGGCGATGGAAATTCTCTGACGCTGACCGCCGGAAAGCTTATCCCCGTGTTCTCCCAGCTGCGTATAGATGCCATCCGGAAGCTTTTCGATCATATCCTCCAGTCCGACATCCTTTATGACCTCCATCACTTCCTTTTCCGTCACATGTTCCAGACCGTAAGCGATATTGTCCAGAATCGTTCCGGAAAACAGGATTGTATTTTGCGGCACGACTGCGATCTGATGACGATATTCATTGATATCCAGATTGACCATATTGATGCCGTCGATCAGGATCTTTCCGCTGACCGGAGGGATAAAGCCGATCAGCAGGTTCAGAACCGTAGATTTTCCGGCGCCCGATTCTCCCACCAGCGCAATGCTCTCCCCAGGCTTTACATCCAGAGTGAAATCGCTCAGCGTATTTTTATCGCTGTCAGGATATTTAAAATCCACATTGACAAATTTTACTGCGCCCTTTAATTCCCCCAGCGGCACAATGGAATTGTTTTCCTCCACATGGCTGTTGCCCATGATGTCGCCGATGGACTTGACAGACTCCAAACCCTTGCTGATCTGCGGATAAATATTGATCAGCGTCGAAATCTGTCCCACCAGAGAGGTGAAGTAGGTCTGATACAGAACAACCTCGCCAACCGAAATTTTGCCTTTGACTGCCAGATACGCAGTAAAGGCAAGACAGATCATCTGGAAGGACTGGAATACAACCCAGTTGACTGCACCGAAGAGTGCATTGATCAGATCCAGATTGTAACCGCGGTCTACGATCCGGTTCAGGTAGGTATTCATCTTGCTGATTTCCACTTCCTGCAGACCATGTGCCCGCGCCACCGGAATCATTTCAAGCATTTCGGCAACTGCACCCTGCGTGTTTTCCATCTCGCTTCGAAATTCCTGGTTTTTCTCCCGGACAGGCTTTTTAAACGTCCGCATTGTCAGGACTGCAAAGGGTACGACCACAAGGAAAAACAGAAATACCATCGGACTTTTCCGCAGGGTAATGACAATGATCACGGAAATATCCAGGACAAAAAAGAACAGGGTCCTGAAAATCTGGTTCAAAAGCTCCGTAACATTTTCCACGTCTCGCATGATCTTTGATTGCAGACGTCCTGACTGTACTTCCTTGTGGAACATGATAGAGAGCTGCTGCAGCTTTCTGACCATTGCATTTCGAAGAGAGCCTTCGATTCCTCTGTTGACGCTGGCAAATGCAACCGTTGCCAGATAGTTCGTTCCTGCGTTCTGCATAATAAAGAGCAATGCAACCATCACATTCAGCAGGATGATCTCCAGAGAGCCTGCATCCGGATTCGTCGCCGCATTGATGATGTTGCTCGTTGCAATCGGAATGATCCAGATCGGAGAGCGCTGCAGGATCAGGAAAAATCCTGTTTCTACCAGCTTCTTCTGCTTGCCTTTATAAAAACTGCATAGGATTTTTATCGGATGGTCTTTGTTCGTGGAATAGGTCTGCAGATAATCCTGAAACCTTTCCAGCCCCGCTTCTGACGGTTCTCTTCTTTCCGACCAGCGCACTTTCCTGGGCTTCTCCGGTTTTGTCCCCGCCTGTTGTCCCTCCAGAGCCTTTTCTTTTTTATGGAATAACATAGTAAGCGTCCCTCCCATTGTTTTCTTCCATAATCCTGATTTTTAAAAAAGAATGTGCCTTGGCACATTCTCGCGCCGAGGCGCGGTTGCTTCAGCAACCATCTACCCTTGCGCCGAGTGCGCATCCTCGCGGAGCGTTTTTATCGTATGGAAACGAAGTTTCCTATATGATGAAAACGCCGGTGCACAACCGTCTGTGCACCGGCCCCTTCCTAACTGCGCGGTACGCCAGGCCTTCCTATGGGCCTGCATGCCGTGCTTTCGATCAGCGAATGTCGTATACGCTGCGCAGACGCAGGTTTTCGGTACTGCCGGAGATCACCTTCACACGCTTCTCATTTGCATTTAAGTCGAAGTAGTTGTCTTCCAGAACGAGGTCTTCGTTCTCGTTGAGGATTTCAACGCTCTTTGCATATGCTTTTGCGGATACAACGATCTCATCGCCCTCTACGCGGCAGGTAAGCTCGGGATCTTCGTAACGGAAATACTTCGGATAAGAGAAGTTTACCGTACCCTCGGATACAACCTTGCCGTCGCAGATCAGCTCGTAGCTTACATAATGGGAGAAGATATCCGCATCCGGGAACTCTACCTTATCCAGCCATGTGCTGGTCAGGGCAGGAACGGTCAGCTCCTGCTCGCCGCTTTCCAAAACAGCTGCACCGGGATCCCGCAGTGCCCAGCGAACGGTTACGTTCTGATCCTGCATGGTTTCGTTTGCAACGTTTAAGCGAATGGACTTCTCGAATACGAAATGCTCACGGTTCATGTTCGCCTCAGAGCTCATCATGCCCTGCTCTTCACAGGAAATCATCAGCGGTGCGAAGAACCGTTTTGCATAGTAATGCAGTGCCTTTAAGCGTCCGCAGTAGTCTACGGAAGACCAGGAAATTACCGGCCAGCAGTCATTTAACTGCCAGTACACAGCACCCATACAACGTCCTCTGTTGCGGCGGAAGTGTTCTACACCGTAACGGATACCGTCTGCCTGCAGCAGCTGGGATGCGTATACAAAGGTCGGGAAGCTGTTGGGATATTTGTAGGTCTGCTGCATATAACCCATGATCTTTCCGTTTGCACTGTACTGACGCTGATGCTTCTCCATGATATAGGAGAAGGGGTTCATATCCTCTTCGTTATCCGTAAACTGTTCAATCGTTTTCACAGACGGGAATGCCTGGAAACCAAACTCAGACAGATAACGGAAGAAGTATTTGCGGTACTCGGTGAACGGACGGTTTCCGTGCCATACCTTCCAGTAATGTACGTCGCCGCGGTTCGGATCGTTAGGCTCGTCCAGACAGCCGCCTGAAGACGGGCTTGCAGGCCAATAGAAGGTCTGCGGATCGTACTCATGAACGATTTCCGGGATGATGCGCTCGAACATCAGGAAGTAATCCTTGACTTCGGAGGGCTTGGTCAGCCAGGAGTTACGTTCGAATACGAACTGTTCCATTTCGTTGTTGCCGCACCACAGTCCCAGAGATGCGTGATGGCGCAGACGTTTTACATTCTCGATAAATTCCTGACGGATGTTTGCTTCGAATTCAGGTGTCAGCTCATAAACTGCGCATGCGAACATGAAGTCCTGCCAAACCATCAGACCCATCTCATCACAGATATCATAGAACCAGTCGGAGGGATAGTAACCGCCGCCCCATACCCGGATCGCATTGTAATTTGCAAATTTTGCTTTTTCCAGAAGCTTTCTGGTGGTCTCGGGATTTACTCTGCCAAGCAGATTATCCTCCGGAATATAGTCAGCACCCATTGCGAAGACATCCACACCGTTTACCTGATGTGCGAAGCACTCGCCCCACTCGTCCTTTTCGATGTGCATGGTCATGGTGCGCAGACCGATTCTGCGGGTCCACTCATCCAGCGCAACGCCATCGCTAAACAGGGTAACCTTTACTTCGTACAGGTTCTGTTCGCCGTAGCCGTTCGGCCACCACAGCTTGGGATCGTCGATCTTGACCTCAACCGGAGAGTTCTCATACAGCGTCTTGCTTCCATCCGGAGCAGTGATCTCTACGGTGTAGGTATAAGCCTTGCCGCACTTTTTGCAGGTATGACCGCCGGTAATGTTCTTTAGCTTCGGTCCTCTCTCTGCATTGCCCACGACCTCCTGCTCCACGTCGAAGGTCAGAGTAACGGATTTTGTGATGGGACGAACGGTACCGGGCTCTGTCTCGCCGGTGCGCTCATGGGTCTGCTTAATGTATACACTGTCAATTCTTGCAGTGTTGATGCCAAGCAGGGAAACCGGACGGAAAATACCGGCATCCGGAAGATGTGCGCCCCAGTCCCAGCCGAACATATAGTGTGCCTTACGCAGATGTACGAAACCTTCGAAGGTATCGTCATTGCCCAGGGTGCGGCATTTTTTGAAGGCTTCACGAATCCATTTGTTGGGAGAATGCAGGATAACCTTCAATTCGTTGTCCTTTTCATGCAGGATTTCCTTCACATCATATTCCCATACACGATGCATGCTCAGAGGGCTGCCCAGATGGATTTCATTTAAATAAACGTCGCCGACAGTATCAATACCGTCAAAACGCAGCACTACGCGGTCGCTGTCTAAAAGACCGTCCTCACAATCAAAGTGAGAAACATATTCGTAGTCTTCCTCCATCAGCTCGCAGGCATCGTTTTCATTGTCTTTCCAGAACGGGTTTTCCATTTTTCCGTTGGAAAGCAGGTCGCCGTATACGCTTCCGGGTACGGCTGCAGGCAGGAATTCGTCGTTGCCGATCTGCCGCATTTCCCAGTTTTCATGTAAAAACTGCTGTTTCATTGCTGTTCCCTTTCCTTTCGTACATTCTGTTATTTGATCTGACGCAGGTAATCTCCATACCAGCATACCAGCTCCTGGATATAACGCAGTTCAGATTCTTCACTGATGCTGCGGTATACTCTCTTGTAAAAATAGAACCATGTCTCCAGCTCCTTGGCAAGCGCCCAGCTGTCCGGCATGCTCTCATAGGTGCAGCCCAGCACATCCGCAGTTGCGAATTTGCCGATCTGATTAAAGATGCGGATCGCATCCACTGCAACGATCTGGGACATTACCAGTGCGCGCTTGCTGCTGTCCATCTGCTCGATCTGTGCATACAGCTCTCTTGCGATTTCTTTCAGATTTGCGTCCTTCTGATCGATGTTATCCATCTGACCGATGCGTTCCTTCATCAGTCCAACGCTGACCTCATCCTGTTCATGCAGACCGCGCTTCATTTCCCAGTAGCGTACTGCAACATTCCAGTCGTAGCCGCTGTTTTCCTGAATCTTTGCTACAACAGCCAGGTAGTTTTCACTGCTGTCCCGATATTCGATTCTGGAAATCTGACGGTTGATATCCTCGTAGGAAGGAATATTGCTGTTCCAGGAGAACGCTGCACCGTAGATCATGCCGACTCTTGTGAAATCGGGATGGTTGACATGCAGATAATCGCCCCAGTCCGTATTTAACAGCCCAATCGCACCGTACTTGTTTGCATAGGTACACATTCTCATGATGTTGTTGTATGCGTACCAGTTGAGTGCAGAAAATTCATTCCATCCACAGCAGCCGGGGCAGCAATACTGAACCGCTCCTGCTTCGTGCATCCACTTTGTCTCTTCTTCCCGCTGGTTCCACATATAACCCCAGTTTAAGCAGATGATCTCTTTGGGAAGCTCTTTGATCATCTCCGGGAAGCCGACGATAATATCCCCCCAGAACATGGGACGACGGCCGTTATCCAGTAAGAACTGAGCCAGCTTCTTTACATAATTGATATAAACTCTGTCCTTGCCCAGCTTTTCCACTGCTTCTTTGTTGCGTCCTCTGCCCAGGTCAAAGGTCTCATCTGCACAGAGGTTGAACTGTCTGGAGGTAAACAGCTCCATATATTCGGAAATCATACCCTCGATCAGCTGCAGGCTCTCCGGATCGGAGGTGTTGATTGTGTGGTGTGCCATTCTGCCGGTCTGGGAGAAGGGTTTTCCTTCGGAATCCTCCAGCTCGCATAAATGAGAGTATTCTCTGGAGCAAAGCAGCTTGTAAAGGTGTCCAAAGCTTGACAGGGACGGTACAAGCTCGATGCCGCGCTCTGCACAGTAACGATCAAACTCCATGATCTCTTCTGCAGTCAGCGGAGTGTCATCTCTCCACAGCTCTGTCATGCCGCGGAACAAATAGGAATGCTCTACGTACAGCTGTAACTGGTTTAACTTGTAATAAGCCATCCGGTCAGCCAGCTGCTTCAACCAGGAAAGCTTCGGGATACGTCCTCTGGTGCAGTCGAAGTAATAGCCGCGGTTTACAATAGCCGGAGCATCCTCGATATGTAAAGCGGACAGGCATGCGCCCTCCTGTTCGATGATCTGCAGCAGTGTCTGCATACCATGCCACAGACCTGCCTCATCACCGGTCAGTACAATTGCATCCTCGGTGATATCCAGCACATAGCTCTGGGCTTTCATGGTGTCGTCCTGCTTGAAAACGACGTCACCAGCTTTGGCAGCCCCTCTTGTCAGAAGGGGACGGTAGCCCAGTTCTTTTTCTGCGCCGTCACAAAACAGGGACGCCTGACGGGTCACCAGCTGGCTGCAGCTTTGATCTACCGTCACATATCTGTCATAGGCCCAGATAAAACGGCCTTCTTTTTTCTCCAGCTTCGCCGGAGCGGGAATTAAATACATAATGTAAATTCTCCTTTCCATATGGTTTGCGCGCTGTCAGACAGCTCAATCTGGAATACTCCAGGTTCCGCAACATACTTCATCTTCTGATTCCACAGGCAGAATGCCTCCTTGCCAAGCTGCAGGGAAACGGTTCTTTCCTGTCCTGCATCCAGCCATACCTTCTGGAAGGCTTTTAATTCTTTCACTCTCCGCACCGTGGATGCTGCAACGTCCGTCACGTAAATCTGCGGTACGATATAGCCGCCTCTTTCACTGGTATTTTTCACAGAAAAGCTGATGGTCAGGCCCTTATTTTCCAACGCAGCCACATTGCACCGTTCTGTGCTTAAGCTGCAGATTCCCCATTCAAAGGTCCCATAGCCAAGTCCGTAGCCAAAGGGAAACAGCGGTCCTGCCTCCTCATCCATATAGGTCATCGCCCGGTAGGAATTTTTATAATTGTAATAAACAGGAACCTGTCCTGTCGATCGCGGCAGGGAAACCGGAAGTCTTCCGGAGGGAGCAACTCTTCCTGAGATCACCTCTGCAATTGCCTGTCCGCCTCTGGGACCGGGATAAAATCCAAGGATTACACCGTCTGCCAGCTCACACACCTGGGTCAGCACCAGCGGGCGACCGCAGATCACAACTGCGATCACTGTTTTTCCGGTTTCTTTCAATGCCTTTAACAGCTCCAGCTGCGCATCCGGAAGCTCAAGGTCGCTGCAGTCCATTCCCTCTCCGCAGTCCATCAGCGTCCCCTTGTCGTCGGCCGCAGCATTATCTAAAAGCGCCGCGCCGTTTGTGTCAAAACTTGCACCGCCGAACCGGCTCGAGGAACCGCCCAGCACGCAGATCACAAGGTCACTGTTTTTCACAGTATCCACTGCCTCTTTCAGCAGGTTTTCATCTCGTTTTCTCAGATAACATCCCTGTGAGAACCGGATATCGGATTCTTTGAAAATCAGCTTCATACCGTCCAATACCGTGATACCGTCGTCCCTGCGCAACGGAGGTGTGTAGTCACCCAGCTGGTTATACAGATCGTCTGCATTTGGTCCAACCACAGCGATCTTTTTACCAGATGCCTGGTTTTCCCAAAAGGGAAGCACCTGGTTTTTATTTTGCAGAATCACAAGCCCTTCCCGCGCCAGCTGTACACTCTCCGGATTCTGTGCATAATCCACATGGATCTCTCCCTCTTCTTCGAGGTAAGGATGCTCAAACAGTCCTCTCTCGAATTTGAGGGTCAGCACACGCAGCACTGCCTGATCAATCTGGGCTTCCTTTACAAGACCTCTGCGTACTGCTTCTTCCAGTTTGCCAAACGCCTCATCCCACAGACCGACGTCCACGCCTGACTGCATGGCCAGCGCACCGGACACCACATTATCACCAGTCATGCTGTCAAGCTGATCAATGGCAACACCATCAGACATCACGATACCGTCAAAGCCCATCTCCTTGCGGATGACATCATTTAACAGCCAGCGATTTGCGTGACAGTAAACGCCGTCGATCTCATTATAGGCAGCCATGATGCCCTTGGCTCCTGCCTTGATTGCAGCCGCTGCCGGAGGAAAATGAATTTCCCGAAGTTCGCGTTCTCCGATTCTTGCCGCGCTCGCATTGACGCCGCCGGTTCCTTCGCCCTGTGCTGCAAAATGCTTTGCTACAACCTCAGGTCCGCTTTCCTGCATACCGATTACGGCAGCTTCTGCCATCCGCGCAGACAGATACGGATCTTCACTGTAGCATTCCTCACTGCGTCCCCATCTGGGATCCCGCAGCACATCCAGCATCGACATTAAAGCAAAATCCACACCCATGTTCTGCAGCTGACGGCCGCTTACCCGGTACGCTGCCCGTACCATTGCAGGATCAAAGGTCGCTCCGGCCAGAAGGTTTACCGGAAGCAGATAGCCGTCCAGCGCCTGATGTCCATGTGGGCATTCCGAGCTCATCATTACAGGAATACCGAGTCTGGAATGCTCCAGAACATAGCGCTGTACCTGATTATATGCTTTTTTGGAAAGCACGCCGGTCAGACCGGTTTCGTAATCCTTATCCGCCCAGGGATCCGCACGGTATAAACCGTACAGAACTCCCAGACCGCTGTATTTTTCAACTTCCTGACGAAATTCCTCCGACAGCTCGATGGAATCCTCACCATTTACACATTTCCGCTCATAAATCCGAAATCCGTAAAGACGCTGATTGAGCTGACCGACCTTTTCTGCCAGCGTCATCTCCTCCAGGAGAGCCTTCGCCCTCCTGGCAGGAGCTAAAGAAGCATCCTGATATGCCTTCATTTATTCACAATCTCCATATTTTTCTTTCAGCAGCTCGATTCCGTACTCTCTCGGAGTACCCTTCAACCGCTCCATATAGGACTTCAGCTGTCCTCTGCAATGCTCGGGGCCGCCCTCCCGCATCACGGTCCACATGGGATCTACATCGTAATGGGAGGTCTTCATCATCTTGTCATTCCAGTCGAGGATCATCTTCGCACCTTTTGCGCACAAGTCAGGGCGCTCCTCTGCCAGGTTGTGCTGCTCGTGAGGATCTTCCTTTACATTGAACAGCATTTCCTCCGGGAACAAATGATACCCGCCGTGTACGGTTCTGATATATACATAGTCATCAAACCGGGCACTTCTCTGGCACACATGGGCACACTGGGTCAGAATCGCATAGGGCTTGGAGCAGTCTGTGCCATCCTTTAATGCCTTTGCAAAGGAACTGCCGTCATAATGATAACGATCCGAAAACATCGGTGTACCCAGCAGTTCCTGCACGGTAGGTGTCAGGTCTGTATTGTCATAGAAGCCCTTAACCACTGCGCCCTTCTGCATGCCGGGCCAGCGAACGATCATAGGAATACGGCAAACCGGCTCATCCGCAGTGCCATGCTCTCCGTAAATACCGAACTCTCCAAGATCTTCGCCGTGATCCGCTGTGATGATAATCGCAAGATCATCGTCATACAGTCCGTTATCCTTTAACCAGCCAATAATCTGACCAATGTTATCATCTGTGTATTTTACACCGTCATCATACAGATCCAGAAGATGCTTTGCCTCTTCCAGAGTTGTCAGCTTACCGGGGTGCTTTGGCCACTGAGGAAACGTATCATCATTCCACATGTTGATCTCGTTTGCGCAATGGGGTCCGATGTGCAGCAGGTGCTCTTCAAAGGTCTTCTCGTCGATCCAGTCATCCGGAAGCGGCGTATCCGCAAACTGGCTCGGATAATCTGCCGGTGTACGATAAGGTGTATGAGGATCCCAGTAATGCACATGCATCATCCAGTTATCCTTCTTGCCGTTTCTCTCCAGCCAATCCAGAACATGAGGAGTTACCATCTCTGCGGACTCACTGCCTCTCCTGCCTACGTTGTAGCATTCATTGAAACCGGAATTAAACCACCATGCACTGTGACGTTCTGCAAAGGAAGAGAAGGAAACCGTATGCATTCCGGCTCTTCTAAACTGCATGAACAATCCGTTCTCAGACATGTCATCCGTAAAGCTTCTGGTGGTTCCCTGCAGACGCATATCCGCAGCTGTACCGCCATGCCCTACAATTCCGTTATGAATTCCATACTGTCCGCTGATCATGGATGCTCTGGACGGAAGGCACGGTGCATTCGGGCAGTAATAATCATCGAACCGCACTCCCTCCTTTGCAATTTCATCCATTACAGGTGTGGTATTTCTGCCATAGCCATAACAGCCCATATGATCCGCCCGCAGCGTATCAATGTCAAACAGTAATACTCTCATTTGTGAGTTGCTCCTTTTCCCCATTTTTTATAACAACAGAAAATCATTTCCTGCAGTTTTCAATTTTTCCCCGCTCTCATTTCGGAAGGTGTGCTGTCATAATAATTATGAAAATGCTGATAGAAATAATTCATGTTGGAATATCCGACTTCCGCGGCTACCGAAGAAATCTTGTCGTCGGTATTTAGAATCCTCTCCCGCGCGACATACATCCGGTATGCCATCAGGTATTCCGAAAATTTCATATCTGTTTCCTTGATAAAAATCTGACCAAGATAGGTCGCATTCATCCGGAATCGGTCGGCTATACTTTTTAAGGAAATATGCTGCCCATATTCCATTGCCACGATCATAACGATCTTACGGATCAGCGGGGAAAATTCCTCATAGGGCCGCCGCAGGATCGGATCTTCGTTTTTACGCACCTCCAGCTGCACAGTTCCGTGCAGGTTTTCTACCACAACCTGTTCAATGCGCTTCTGAAGCTGATCCTTATCAAGGGGCTTTAACAGATAATCCACTGCGCCGCAACGCAGTGCTTCACAGGCATACTGAAAATCGTCATATCCGCTCATCATAATATAGTTGGATTTGACACCCATTCCATTTAAACAATTAATCAGTTCATAGCCAAATTCATTGCCGATCCGTACATCCACCAGGCAGACATCCGGTTTCCAGTCCACCACATGGGATACCACTTCAAAACAGCTTCTGGCGGTCCGGATTCGTTCAAAGCCAAGAGATTTCCAGTCAAGAAGCCTGCAAATGCCTTCGGCAATGGCAGGTTCATCATCCACGATCACCAATGTGTACATCTTCTTCCACCTTTCCCGGTATCAGGATAGAAATTTTAAATCCCCCTTCCGGGTTATTCCCGATTTCCATCTTAAAACCATTTCCATAAAAATAATTCAAACGCATATATACGTTTCTCAGTCCGATATCCGCTTCCGGATCGTCATTTCCTTCGCGCATCGTCTTCTGTACCTGCTCCAGCTGATCTGCAGGAACACCGGAGCCATTGTCCATGATTTCGATCACGGTGTCCGGGCCTTGTGCATGTCCGCTGATGATCAACAGATTATACATGCTCTCCCGGTCAAAGCCATGAGTAAAGAAATTTTCCGCAAGGGGCTGCAGCCAAAAACTCACCGTCGGGATTTCTCTGAGTGCATCTTCCAGCTCGACCTGATAGAAAAAATTATCTCCAAACCGCAGCTCCATGATCTTTAGATACATTTCAAGCAGCTTAAACTCTTCTCCCAGCGTGATCGTATCCTTCGTATGGGTTCTGGCACGGTACAGTGCCCCAAGCAATGCGATCGCATCCGCCGTATCCCGGTCTCCTTCCAGCAACGCCCTGGAGCGCAGCGTTTCCAGTGTGTTATATAAGAAGTGCGGGTTGATCTGATGCTGCAGTGCACGCATCTGAGTCTCCTGCTCCTTCAGCTTCCAAACATATTCCCGCTGGATATGCCCCTGCAGCTTTGCACCCACATCCTTTAGGGCAACTGCGATCATGCCATATTCATTTTTGCGCCGCTCGCTGCTTAAATCTTCCTCCTGAACATCCGCAAACTCACCAGATTCCATGTGAGAAAGCATATGAATGATCTTGGAAAGAAACTCATAATCCGCTTTCAGCTGCATATTTGTAAACAGAATGATCCCAAAGGCTATCAAAAACAGCGTTGTCCCTATCACGCCAACGACATAACGATTATCCGCCACCAGCTCTCCGATACTTTTTATGACAACATAGGAAAACGTTCCCTGATTGGATGTATGTTTTGTAAAAAAAGTCCTCCGGCTGCCGGTATTCTCCAGCCAGTCAAACTGTACCCCCCGCAGGGCCGCCTGAAACAGCTCTGTTTCCTGCTGTGGGCTCATCTTGCTGTGGGCAAGCATATCCCCATCTGCATCGAAAATCCCCCAGGAAGCATTGATCTCATCATTGACCTCATAAAAATCCGCCGCGCTGATCCAGAAATCCATCGTTCCCATTGAAATACTCATGGTATCCGGGTCACGAACCGAATAAGAGGACGCCATAATATCCCCAAATCCTGGAATTGTCTTCACATCCTCGATTGTGCGACATTCAAAATCCACCCACAGATCATAGTTCGTCATTCGCAGAGCTTTTATACCGTTATCCGACCGCAGCGTTACACCGCAGATCTTCGTCCTGCCATCTAAAAACAGCTTCTTGATATCTGCCGGCACATACCGGATTTCCGAATCACTGTTCAAACTGTTTTCCCGGCGCTTCGCGATGTAATCCTGATTGTTCACAGCGCCAAACAATGCCTTTAAATCTTCCATCAGCGCCGCGTCGGTGTACAAGCCTTCCACATAGGACCGTGTCCAGGTCTGAACATTTTCCAGCTGGCGCTCCTTTTGCTGGAAGCGATACTGAGACTGGATCTGCACATCATTGACCCAGTTGCGGATAAAGAAAAACAGAACGCCCGAAAACGCGCTCAGGCAAAGCACAATGACTACGATGATTGTCCCAAGAAATTTTTTCCGATAGATCCGATATTCCAAAAATGTACTGTGGCCTTTGCTCATTTGCTGTCTTCTCCTGTGTCATACATCTTCTGCGAAGCCGCAGCTTTCCGATCCCTATTCCTAGCTCGATTATATCCTGTCTATATAGACTTTGCAAGCGTGACCACTCTGCGGACGCTGTGTTCTTCGTGCTTTCCCATGCACAGATTTGCATGGGGACAGGTTATCTGTACATGGGAAAACACAAAGGGGCTGTTATGCTAAAAGGCCGCCCGAACCAAAGTTCGGACGGCCTGTCTTTAGTTCCTTATCCAATCAATATGACAGGGAAATGTTACTTCACCTTTTACAGTTTCTTCTGCGTCCGGCATCCTTCCCCTGCAGATTAGTTTGCAAAGAACTCGTCAACCTGCTTCTGTGCCTCTTCGATAACGGTATCCAGACCTGCAGCCTTCAGCTCTTCGATACAAGCGGGAACTGCAGTTGCCGGATCAGATGCACCGGTCAGCAGGTCATTCTTGTACTTATCCCAAACAGTGTTGCAGTTTGCGATCTCGTTCTGGATATTGGTTACATCCAGAGCAAAGCCCAGGCAGGTAGAAGCTGTAGCAGATTCGTTCTGCTCTTTTACCTGATTCCATGCATCCGGATCGCCATCTGCCTGAGTAGACAGGATGAAGAAGGTACCCTGTGTATAGGACGGCCAGTTCCAGTCATCACGCAGCTTCTGTACTGTGCCGTCTTCTGCGTACTCCATGTAGTTGCCTTCTGTACCATATGCACACATATCACGGAATTTGGGATCTGTGTTCATCAGCTGCAGAACCTTCAGAGCTTCTGTCTTATACTTGGAGTTTGCAGAGATTGCGTTCATAGAGCCCTGAATGGTCTCGGTTGTGTACAGAGGTCCGAATACCTGAGTCAGGTCATATTTCTCAATACCCTGGTTGAATGCCCATGTGGTTGCTGCTGCAGGCCAGCCCTGTGCAGAACCGAAGATGGAGCCTTTACCGCCGTCTGTTACAACGTTAGCATCGGGATTGATGATGCCGTCCTGATACCATTTGTGCAGCCAGTTTAAGCCGTCCATGATATCATCCTGTTCCAGTGTGCATACAACCTTGCGGCTTGCATCGTCATATTTCACGCCGATGGGCTGCAGACCGGAAGCAAGACCGTCATAGTTGTTGAAGAAGCCGTTGAAGGTAGAACCCTGAGCCAGCTGCATCGGATATACGGATTTGCCCTCGCCCTCTTTGATGGTCTGCAGAGCATCATTTAAGGTTGCATAATCTTTGATGCCATCTACATCAATGCCGTACTTCTGTACATAAGTATCATCCAGCATCCAGAACTGTGTCAGGGAAGAATCCTTGTAGGTCGGTACTGCATATACATTACCGTGAATCTTGGCACCTTCCCACAGGTCTGTGGGGATGAAGTTGTACAGATCCGGTGTCTCAGACTGAACAAGGTCTGTGATGTTCTCCAGAGCGTTCAGGTTTACAAATTTGGTGTAGTTTGTGTTGTTTACGAACATCAGGTCGAAGTATTCGCCTGTGTTGATGATGTTGTTCATCTTGGTGTCGTAATCTGCCCAGCCTGCGATCTTAACATCGATTCTTACGCCGATCTTTTCTTCTGCGTAATCGCTGATCTGAGATACAGCCTGATCAAAATCGTCTGCAGGTGTTCCGCCTACAGTCCACCATACCAGGGTAGGTACTTCACCATTGCTTGCTGCAGAATTAGAAGCAGCTTCTGTTCCGGCTGCAGCGCCGTCAGTTGTGGACGCAGAGCTGCCACAGCCTGCCAGCATTCCAGCTGTCATAGCGGCAACAACGCCCAGGGCAAGAATCTTGTTCATGCTCTTGTTTTTCATAATGTCTCCTCCTTAAAATCGGGCTCCCTGTATGCAGAGAGCCCGTTTCTATACCACAGCCGGTCCTTCCGGCAGGATATCAAATTAAAACACACAGATAATAAATATAGGGAATATCAGCCCTTAACCGCACCAACCGTCAGACCGGAAATGAAGTACTGCTGGAAGAACGGATATGCGCAGGCGATAGGCAATACGATAATAACTACGATAGACATACGAGCCGCTTCCTTCGGCATCTTTGCAAGCATTTCTGCTGCAGATGCACCCAGTGTTGCTGCATTCTGTACCAGCATCTGGATATTGGTCAGGATCTGGTTTAACAGAGCCTGCAGGGAAAGGAGCTTGGTGTTATCAATGTACAGCATGGACTGATACCAGTCGTTCCAGTATGCGAAGCAAAGGAACAGACCGATGGTTGCCAGTACCGGCAGCGAAATCGGAAGAACGATTCTGCTGAAAATCGTCAGCTGAGATGCGCCGTCCATCTTCGCGGATTCGATCAGGGATTCCGGAACTGTCGTCTTAAAGAAGGTACGACAGATGATAACGTTAAAGGACGAAACTGCCAGAGGCAGAATCAGTGCCCAGATTGTGTTCTTTAAGCCCAGCAACTGGCTGACTACGAAGTAGGTGGAAACCAGACCGCCATTAAATACCATGGGGATAAATACCACCATTGTAAGGAAACCGTTTAATTTGTAGTTCGGACGGGAAAGTACATAGCCCATCAGAGTTGTCAGCATAACACCCAGAACCGTGCCAACGATCGTTACAAACAGAGAGACACCCAGTGCTCTCAGCAGCATCGTGCTCTGAGAAGCCAGGAATGTGTAGCCCTCAAGAGAGAAGATCTTGGGGATGAAGCGATATCCGTATTCTGTGATAGAATCCTCAGCAGAAAAAGAAATTGCAACAACCAGCAGGATCGGTATTACGCACAGCAGCGACATAATAATGAAAATGATATTCAGTACAGCGTTAGCGCCTTTGGATACCCGGTTGAACCGGTCGAACCCGGTAGGCTCGTCTTTGTTTACTCTTTTAATTTTTTTCGTTGTTTCCATTGTTCTTCTCCCTTAAATCATTGCGCTCTCACGGTCAATCTTACGAACGATCGCATTCGCCGTCAGAATCGTAATACATCCGGCAACAGACTGTACAAAGGCCGCAGCGGACGCCATACCGGTGGTCGAAGTTTTCAACTGTTTGTAAACATATACATCCAGAGTATATACATAATTGTACAGCGTATTGGAATCTCTGGGCACCTGATAGAACAGACCGAAGTCGGAGTAGAAAATACGTCCTACTGCCATGATAAACATCATGATGATAACGGTCTTCATCAGAGGCAGAGTGATGTAGCGGATCTGCTGCCAGATCGTAGCGCCGTCGATACCAGCTGCTTCATAATAGGTCTTGTCAATACCGGTGATGGTTGCCAGATAAACGACCATTCCGTAGCCAAGACCCTTCCACAGGTTCATAAATACCAGGAACGGAGGCCACATAGCAGGCTTCATATACCACTGCTGGCGATCCATTCCCCAGGACTCCAGCATACCGTTGATCAGACCCTTGTCATAAGACAAAAATGCCCAAACCAGTGCGCTTACAACGACCCAGGACAGGAAGTAAGGCATGAACATCGCAGTCTGATACGCTTTTGCAAGCTTCTTGCTGTGGAGCTGTCCAACTGCGATTGCTGCAGCAACCGGTGCCACAATGCCAAGGATAATGAAGATGACATTATATCCCAACGTATTACGCAGGATCAGCCAGATATCCTTTGAGGAAAACAGGAATTTAAAGTTGTTAAATCCCACCCATTCACTTTTAATAAAGCTTGTTAAAAATCCACCGTATACCTTGTAGTTCTTAAATGCGATGATGATACCGAACATCGGCAAAAAGCAGAACAGCAAATACCAGATGGTAGTCGGCAGTGCCAATAACGACAGCTCTGTGTCGTCTTTACCCCAGATGCGTTTCTTGCCTCTGCGGCCAGTCTTTTCGTTACTCATTTTCCGTTTTCCTCCTTCTTCGCAGATTCCTCACGTAAATTCCTTTACTTGGAAACTATATTGCCATTATAACTTAGTTATTTTGACTCTACAACCTAAAATTTATTATATATTGGTATAAAAAATCCAGTTCAGGTGTACAATTTCTTTTTATTTTTTTGTGCACTTTTTACACAGTTCTATCCGAGGCCACCCAACCCTGCCCGCATTGGAGTGTAAAAGCTGTATAAGGTTATATATCGCTCACCTAACGTTTTGAATACAGTCTGTGAGGAACGCTGTTTCCCCATGGAAAAGACCCCCCGGGAAACCCGGAGGGTCTTTTTATGATGACAGAATCATTATTCAGCAAAGAAAGCATCCAGCTGTTTCTGAGCCTCATCGATAACAGTCTGCAGACCAGCTGCATTCAGTTCATCAATGATTGTAGGAAGAGTTGTCTCAGGATCAATCGCACCTGTCAACAGGTCGTTATTGTATTTTTCCCAAGCAGTATTTACATTTGCAACTTCGTTCTGAACCGGTTCGGGATCGAATACGAAGCCCAGGCATGTAGAAGAGGTTGCAGATTCATTCTGCTCTTTTACCTGCTCCCAAGCATCCGGATCGCCATCAGCCTCTGTAGCAAGGATGAAGAAGGTACCCTGTGTATAAGAAGGCCATACCCAGTCATCACGAAGCTTTGTAACAGTGCCGTCTTCTTCGTACTGCATGAAGTTGCCTTCGGTACCGAATGCACACATATTACGGAACTTCGCATCGGTGTTCATCAGCTGAAGAACCTTCAGTGCTTCTGCTTTATACTTGGAGTTTGCAGAAACCGCATTCATGGAACCCTGAATCGTTTCAGTAGTATACAGAGGTCCAAACACCTTTGTTACATCGTACTTTTCAATACCCTGACCAAACGCCCAGGACTTTGCTGCTGCAGGCCAGCCCTGACCTGTGCTGAAGATAGCGCCCTTGCCGCCATCTGTTACAACGTTAGCATCAGGATTGATAATACCATCCACATACCATTTGTGCAGGTAATTCAGGTTTTCTTTTACATCATCCTGCTCCAGCAGGTTTACAACCTTACGGCTCTCATCGTCATACTTAACGCCCATGACAGTAACACCTGCCGTCAGTCCGTCGTAGCCGTTGAAGAAACCATTAAAGGTAGCTCCCTGAGCCAGATGGATCGGATATACGGACTTGCCTTCACCCTCTTTGATGGTGTGGATGACGGGATCGAGAGTTGCAAAATCTTTAATGCTTTCCATGTCAATGTCGTACTTCTGTACGATAGAATCATCCAGCATCCAGAACTGGGTCATGGAAGAATCCTTGTAAGTAGGAACTGCATAAATCTTCTCTTTGATAGTAGCGCCCTTCCACAGGTCTTCGGGAATGAAATCATACAGCTCAGGTGTCTCAGACTGTACCAGATCTGTGATATCAGCAAGTGCATTCAGGTTAACGAACTTGGTGTAGTTTGTATTATTTACAAACATCAGGTCGAAATACTCACCGGTGTTAACGATGTTGTTCATCTTGGTTGACCAGTCAGCCCAGCTTGCGATCTTAACATCGAGTCTTACGCCGATCTTCTCTTCTGTATAGTCGCTGATCTCTGCGATGGTCTTATCGAAATCATCGGGAGGTGTTCCGCCGATGCTCCACCAGATCAGAGTAGGCACTTCACCATTGTCTGCCTTCGCAGTATCGGTGGAAGTTTTGTCATCCGTAGCTTCTGTAACGGTTGTGTCAGCAGCACCATTGTCTGTTGTTGTGGATGCTGTGTTTCCGCAGCCTGCCAGCATACCGGCTGTCATGGCAGAAACAAGACCCAGCGCAAGAAGCTTGTTTACGTTCTTCTTTTTCATACATTCCTCCTTTTGTGCACTTTTGCACATTTGATTCCCTCTCAGGAATATTTTTGAACAATCTGAATCGTTTTGGGCCGATTCAATCGTTCCGTCCGTCATTCGGTATACATTCTTATGTTCCGAACTGATGTATTTATTATATATTAGCAAATCTGTCCGCACAACCTAAAATATGTTATATACCAGTATAAAAATATTATCTTCAATATACAAAAGCGGTGCCCATTTTTGTGCATTTTGTATGTTTCCCTGTTTTTTATTCTGCTGCTTCACCGTAGTTACGCATAAAAAAGGCCAATTTTCGAAATACATCATCTCATATTTTTAGGATAGACACCGCACTTTTATAAAGCTTATACTGTGCATAAAGGCAACGGTCTTGTCCGTCCTTCGGCAGAATTCTGACATGCTCTGCCTCAATATTGCCATCCGGAGGAGGTTATCTTATATTATGGCAAAGGATAATATTTTGCTGATCACAACGGATCAGCAGCGTTTCGACACTCTGAACGCATGGGGGAATCAGAGTATCTTTACACCGCATCTGAACTATATGGCGGCAATGGGCATCAGCTACAAAAACTGCTATGCCAGCTGCCCAATCTGCGTTCCGTCCCGTACAACCATCATGACCGGACGTCAGGGCTACGAAAGCGGTGTTATTTCCAATGAAACACATGAGACCTTTATGCGTGCCTGTACCGAGGAACGCTCTACCCTTCCCGCCGTTTTGACAGACGCTGGCTATCAGACCTGTGCAAAGGGTAAAATGCACTTTGAGCCCGCCCGCGCCCACTATGGCTTCGAGCATATGAAGCTGCCCCTTGACTACATGCGCGAATATGACAAGAAGCAGGTTCTTGCACATCCCAAGGCTCACGGTGTCGGTGAGTGTGAGGTAGAGCCTGTGATCTCCACGGTAGAGGTCAAGGACAGCATTACCAGCTGGATCGCGGAGGAAGCGATTGATTTTCTGGAGACCCGTGATACGACGCGTCCGTTCTTTTTATGGACAAGCTTTACCAAGCCCCATCCGCCCTTTGATCCCTGCCGTGACTTCTGGGAGCTGTATGACAACATCCCGATGCCGGACGCGGTTACAGGCGACTGGTCCAGAACCGTTGAAGAGACCCCCCAGGGCTTCCTTGCAGGCTCTTACGAAAACACGAACCTGCATCTGCTCGGCAAAGCGCAGCGCGCTGCTTCCAAACGCGCCTACTATGCCTGCATCACACAGGTCGACTATGCACTGGGACGTATCTTTGGCTGTCTGAGAGAAAATGACCTGTTCAAAAACACCTGGGTCATCTTTACTGCAGACCACGGCGAGATGCTGGGAGACCACCATATGTCCCAGAAGAATCTGTTCTTTGAGGGCAGCGCCCATGTACCACTTCTGATCATGCCTCCCCAGGGACGCGGCCTTCCTCACAACATCAGCGTAGAGGCCCCGACTGACCTTGTAGATATCTATCCTACGATCCTTGCAATGGCAGGACTTTCTTCCCCTGTTTCTGTCAGCGGCAAAAACCTGCTTGAGCCAGTTCCCATGGATCGTATGTTCTTTGGAAACTCTTTAAACAAGAATTTCTGTGTCATGGAGGAAAAGGTGAAGCTGGTTTACTCTGCAGTCGGCGATCATGTTCTGCTCTTCGACTTAAACACCGATCCGATGGAGCAGCATAATCTCGCAGAGGACCCTGCTTGGCAGGAGCGCAAGGCAAAGCTCTGGAAGCTTCTGCTGGAGCACACCGCACAGTACACGCCTGAGGCGCTGGACGAAAACGGTCAGTTCCTTACCTACGAAGCGCCCCATTTCCCCGGTGATGTACCCGGACGGTGGTTTGGCTTCCATTATCATGATTATTCCGTGGATACGTTCCACTAAGGGCTGCGGATAAGACTCAAAAACCGGGCAGATTTTCTCTGCCCGGTTTTTGAGTCTTAGTGCTGTCAGATT
>ENA-OUQH01000449-OUQH01000449.1-human-gut-metagenome-genome-assembly--contig:-NODE-449-length-30378-cov-11.697622_pt1 | contig 30378 bp, 22 predicted proteins | sample MGYA00237948_ERZ548828 | MGnify/ENA primary metagenome ERZ548828 (study PRJEB26490, sample SAMN05194711) | human gut metagenome | biome: terrestrial biome; feature: human-associated habitat; material...
CCAGAGGGAACGGCTGGCACACGACTTTGGGACAAAGTCTAGTGTGTTATACCCGACACGGCGGGGGACGGGAGGAAACGGGTGAGGACGGGAGTCCTCGCCCATTTCTGACCGGGCCGAAAAAGAAGATCGACAGATGCCGTTACCGGCATCTGTCGGGCGTACTTTTTCAGAGAGCCGTGACGGGTGTTCTCCGCTCCTCCTGCTCCCGCACTTACAAAGACAAGGAGGTCATCATGGCATACGCCATTTTACGATTTGCCAAACACAAGGGCGGTGCGTCCAAGGCATTGAGCGCACACCACGAACGGACAAAGGAGTTCTACATCAGCAACCCCGATATTGACCAAAGCCGCACCTCGCAGAACTTTCATTTGGTGACACCACGGTGGAGCTACGAGCAGGAGATCCGGCATCGCATCAGGATGGCGGGCTGCCGCGTACGGAAGGACAGCGTGAAATTCGTGGACACGCTGGTGACGGTCAGCCCGGAGTTCGCGCAAGAACACGCGGCGGAGATGCCGGAGTATTTCACGCGGGCGTTCACGTTCCTGAAAGAGCGAGTCGGCGAGGAGAACATCATCTCCGCTGTGGTACATCTGGATGAGACGACACCCCATATGCACCTGTGCTTTGTGCCGCTGACGAAGGACAACCGCCTGTCCGCAAAAGAAATTCTCGGCAACAAGAAGAACATGATCCGCTGGCAGGATGATTTCTACGCCTGCATGGCGGAACGCTGGCCGGAATTGGAGCGCGGCACGCCTGCCGTAGAGACAAGGCGCAGGCATCTGACGCCCCAGTGGTACAAGAGGGTCACAGCCATGGACGCCAAGCTGGAGCAGCTGGAGACAGCGCTGAATGGTATCAACGTGCTGAACGCAGGAAAGAAGCGCGAGGAGGCCGCTGCGCTGCTGGCACAGCTGCTGCCGGATGTAGAGTCGTTTCAAGCGGAGACTCAACGGCTGCGAGAGGCCGCCGCTGCCGCCCAACACCAGCAGCGGCGCAGCGAGAAAGAAGTCGCCGATCTGCAAGCCGAGCTGCGAGAGGAACGTAATTTCAGCTTTCAGCAGCGCGCCCACATCTCCGCGTTGGAGTCCCGCTGCCGCAAGGCCGAGAAGCTGCTGAAGCAGCTCCCAGCGGAGGTGGTGAGAGAGGTTAGACAGCGAGAGTTAGAACGATGAATAATTGAAAGCCAGTATAAATGCTCGAGGATGTCTTCTGCATATTGTCATTAACCTTCTCTCTGTTGCTGAATCTCCCCGAATGATGTATAATGTCGTAAAATACAGCCTGATAGCGCAGTTGAAGGGGGAGTTCAAAGTGGCTAATACGAATATTGTGAATCTAGAGCTTTCTTCTGAACAGAACGAATTTATTGCCAAGGCCCTAGATGGAAACAGTATTTTGGTGGATGCTTGCATAGGCAGTGGAAAGACAACCGCTATTCAGCAACTTTGCAACGCGTTCCCACCAGACAAGCGGATCCTCTATTTGACGTATAACCGCTTGCTCAAGTTGGATGCCCAGGCAAAAATTAAAAGCTCCAATACTACCGTGACCAATTATCACGGCTTTGCAATGGGTGTACTCAGGAAGGCTAATATTACTTGCGGTATTCCGGAACTTGTCTATACTTTTAATCGGATGAAGCCTCCAATTGATATGTACGATGTGCTGATATTGGATGAATATCAAGACATTGAACAAGAATTTGCGGATATGCTGTGGTACATTAAGTCTACTAATCCACAGATGCAAATTATCGCCGTGGGCGACATGATGCAAAAGATCTACGATAAGACTACGCTGAATGTACCTGCCTTTATGGACGAATTCCTTGGCGAGCATATTACGCTATCCTTCACGAAATGTTTCCGCTTATCGGCGCAGTTGGCTGAAAAGTTGGGGCGCATTTGGCAAAAAGAAATCATAGGCGTTAATGATGCTTGTGTTGTGGAGGAAATGACTCCGGAAGCCGTTGTTGAGTTTTTGGCAGAACAACAACCGAAAGACGTACTATGCCTTGGACAACGAACAGGTTTGCTTTCCGCTACGTTAAATCTACTTGAGAGCCGCTGCCCTGAACGATTTAACAAGAAAACCGTGTACGCCAGTATACGTGATGAGGATGGCGGCACATCAAAACCCGGAAAACATGCTGCTATTTTTACAACTTTCGATAGCAGCAAGGGATTAGAGCGCCCCATTTGTGTAGTTTTTGATTATACCGAGTCCTATTGGCAACTGCGAGTCAATAATCCTCAGACCTCTCGCGAGATATTGCGCAATATATTCTGCGTAGCTGCTAGTCGAGGTAAACAGCACATTATTTTTGTGAATAACGGCGAGTCCATGCTGTCGGAGGAATCCTTGTGTGCAGTTGGCGTAGACGACTCGCAGCTGAAAAATATGGATATTTCCAAGATGTTTCAGTTTAAGTACAAGGAAGATGTCGAAGCATGCTACGCGCTGTTGGATGTGCATCCTATTCGCCTGTCAGAGGATGATCGAATCATACATGTCAAGAGCAATGACGAACTGATTGACCTTTCTCCGTGTATTGGCATATATCAGGAGGCTGCATTCTTTGGAAAGCGAAGTCTTGATGCGCAAATTGAAGGTTATTTTTTGCTTCATTCAAAAGAAAGATATAAGCTTGATACTATTCGTAATGCTACGTTAGACGAAAGAATACTGTTTTTGACGGCATTAGAAACATGTCAGGAACGTTATCGGACACAGGTATCATCACCGTTTGTACCAGACGCAGAACGGGAGATGATTTGTGCACGGTTGGGGGAATTGTTCTCCCCCAACGATGATGTTCAAGTTCCCTGCAAAATAGATTTTGCAGAGATTGAGAATGGCTTGAAATCCTTTTCTGCCATAGGCTTGGCTGATGTGGTGAAGGATAATACGGTCTATGAACTGAAATTTGTTTCTGAACTGACGCATGAACACTTCCTGCAATGCACCAGCTATATGGTCGCACTAAGCATTGACAAGGGTATTCTCTGGAACACTCGCGACAATACGGCATTTCAAATCACGATTCCGGACAAAACGGCTTTTCTGAATGCGGTCGCTAAAGCCGTTACAAAAGGAGCTATCCCGGCTTATTATCAGCCGAGTCTACTTTCTCAGTTAAAGGAGCAACCTTCAAATACTGCCTTTGCAGTAATTGACACAGAAACGAATTTTCAGGATCAGGTAATGTCTATCGGCATTGTGTTGGCAGATGCACATACCTTTCAACCTATTGTTTCCCGATATTATATTCTTCCGGAAGAAGCTGCGGTGAGCGGGATGTATTCCGATGCATTGAACCTTGCGGAAGCAGAAATTACGAAACACTGTAACCGAAGAGAGGCTACACAGGAAATAGTTGCTCTGCTGCGTCAATATGGCTTACCCCGGATTTTTGCCTATAACGCGTCCTTTGACAAGAATCATCTATACGAGTTGGCAAGCTTCACATGGTGCGACATTATGTGGATGTCTGCCTATAAACAGTTCAATCCAAGTATTCCAGACGATGCGGAAATAAACAAGTCGGGCAGATTAAAACGTGGCGCAGGTGTCGAGCCGACCATGCGGCGATTGCGCAGGGATATGTCCTATCACGAGACTCACAACGCTCTCTTGGATGCGTTGGATGAATTGGAGATCATGCGGCGGCTGGGTCATTCTATAGAACAGTACGCTCGCCCGCGAAGTATCTCCCAGTCAGTAGCGCGAAAAACTCCGGACACAAGACCCAAGACAACCGTTTCAGTATCTCCCGAAACAGATACCCCGGCTGATTATTTTCTCAAAGGTACTCTCGCACAAGGTTTCCATGAGAAGACTGTTGTACCTCAGCATGAGTTATCCTCAGAGTTGAGTTCTTTCGTATCAAAGGCTCTCTCATACAATACTTCACCGCTAACTGAGGAAGCTGTCCCTCTGAGTGGTTATCAAGAGGCACATGCCTCACTTCTAGCGAGCAAAGAACTGTTGACCGAGCTAAGATCGTTGGTGAGCACGTTACCCACGTCTGACGAAGCTCGTGATGCTCTACAGGACTTCTATGAAGATGAAGTCATGCGGGCATTGCGTGAAATACCGGTTGAGAGCCTTTCTCATAGCAAAAGCGGTATACGCGTCAATACACTAAAAGACTCTGGGTACACAAATATGCGGCAGATATACAGGCTCGATTATCACGGGTTGCTCGCTATCAACGGAATTGGGCCAAAGAATGCGGAGAATATCTTTGCTGAAGCGAGTCATATGGCGAGGGAAGTTCGAGCCAAAATCGCTGCCAAACCGAGTTTCGCAAAAACTCCGGCAGGCAAAAAGGCCGTTCGGGATTATTGCCGATACAAATGGGTCATCAAAATACATGCTTCTATTGAAGGTATTCTTGCCGCGGAAGAAAAACTCCTTGGTGATTATTGCTATGTGGCCGCGCCAGCCAGTGACATTCTTCGCTGGACTTTTACGCTATCGCGTAAGAAGAAAGAAGCAGCACTCCAGGCTGCCGCCGCATTGCAAAAACGGATCACAAATATAACACAGGAGCTTGTGCACACCGCAGAAATTTTATATGCTCACTGCTCAGAAATATCTTTTGAGGATGCGTGGACAGATTATACAGAATCGCCAGACGAATATCATGATTGGCTCATAAAAAACAGGACCACGGACGCCTAAGCGTCCGTGGTCCTGTTTTTTGTTACCTGAACACCACCTCTCGCATCACCACTTCTTCCGCTGCGCTGCGGATGTTATTCATGGCACCGACCCACGCCATCTGATCCTCGACCTTCAGTTGCTCGGGAATGCCCTGCGCCTGCGCCATCTGCTTCACCAGCAGCTCCAGCGTCTCTCGCGCCTGCCGATCTATCTCGTTTAGGTGCTGTGTTAGCTCACCGGAGGTCAATAGGTTGATGTATAAGACCCTCCGATGCTCCTTGAGGTACTTAAGCCGCAGACGGCCATAGCGTCCGAAGGACGCTTCTTCTTTTCTCGGTAAGGTAAGATTTGGTAGGTAAAAGCCCTCGTGGTTTGTGTAAGTGATTTCCATTGCGTGATACTCCTTCTATGTCCTCTGGGGATTGACCCTTATTCCGACCCTTTAGCGGGTCATCTCCTATAAAACAACTGGACTGACTGATACTATGTTTTATAGTTTCAGAACTGAATATCACATAATTTGATGTAATTTGTTCATAAAAAAATTTTTTCTCTGTTCGAATCCTTCTCCCGCTGCCAACATAGGATTGCTATTTTAACAAAAATAGCAATCCTATATTTTTTTCCTGAAATGCTGATCATACCGTAACAAGAAGGCGTGAAAAGACAGCCGCTTGCAGCGGCTGTCTGAAGTGGTAATGCAGCCTCAAACCGCCAATAAACTGGTGGCTTGAGGCTGTCGATAAAGTGATAGGATTTGCGATAACAGTAAGGAAAGGAGTGTGAGGGAAAGGCAGGAAGGGTGTCTCTCCCCACTGAAATCCGTAGTTTTTTGAAGCTTTTTCAAGGCTTCAAAAGCTTAGCAGCGGGGCGAAAAAAACTATTTCAACACGCTGAAACCACCAGTTAACTGGTGGTTATGATTTTGATTGGGGCTATTTTGCATCAGACCGCATTGGAAACCCGGCCCGGCACAAGGCCGGACCGGGATCCGGCGCCGGCCGAAGCCAGCACCATTTGCTGAGGAATTCAGTGAGGAGTAAACACACAAAACGCAGGAAATATCAGTAAATGGGTTAGGGTTATCACTGTGTCGTGCTGTGTCAGCCATTACTTTGCGGCTTTTTTGGCCTCCTTGGCAGCCCTGTCAGCCAGGTAGTACATACCGGGCGTGTTGTAATACTCCGTCTGCAGGTCCTTCACCTGCTTGCACATGAACACCAGGCCAATCATGTTCAGGATGACGACCACGGCCAGGAAGCCGTCAAGGATCATATACATGGTGGTCACGTTGGAGAACGCGCAGGCGATACAGATGAACAGGGGATAAATATACACCCACACCTTGGAGAACTTGCGGCCGAACAGGATCTCAGCCTGAATCTGGCCGAAGAAGCCAGCGGAGATAATCGTGGAGAACACAAACAGGAACACCGTGACGGCAACGAAGATGGCGCCGAAGTTGCCGAACACGGATTGGAAAGCAGCCAGTGCCAGCTGGCCGGAGCTCAGACCCTCCTGGGTCCACACGCCGGAGCACAGAACGGTCAGAGAGGTAATGGTGCAGATGACGATGGTATCCATAAAGACCTCAAAGATACCGAACTGAGCCTGACGGATGGGGTGATCCGTATCGGCGGTGCAGTGACCGGCGATGGTGGAGCCCACGCCCGCCTCATTAGAGTACACACCGCGGGCAGCGCCCCAGCGGATAGCCGCCATGATGGTGGCACCGGCGAAGCCGCCCACAGCAGCGCGGCCGGTGAAGGCATCCTTAAAGATCATGCCGAAGACAGCAGGGATCTCGCCCACGTTGGTGAAGATGATGACCAGGGCGCCCACCACATACAGGCAGGCCATCACGGGCACCAGGATATCGGTGACGCTGGACACACGCTTGAAGCCGCCGGCCAGGATCACGCCCACCAGAACAGCAATGATGATACCGGTGATCGTCTGGTTTGCGCCGAACACGTTAAACTGCTCAGCAGCGGAAACGCCCTGAGAGGCCAGGGAGGGAACCAGCTCGATCATGAAGAAGAAGGCATAGCCGACGCCGAACACAACGCCGATCTTCTTACCCAGGCCACGCAGATAGTAAGCCGGGCCGCCGACCCACTCGCCCACGTCGTTTTTACGGCGGTACTTGATGCCCAGCGCAACCTCGCAGTACTTGGTGCACATACCGAGGATGGCCAGAACCCAAATCCAAAACACGGCGCCGGGGCCACCCAGGGCGATGGCCACGGGCACACCAACGATGTTGGAGGCGCCAACGGCGCAGGCCAGTGCCGCAAATGCGGCGGAAATGGGACGGACCTTGCCCTCCTCCTTCTTGGCAAACATCTTACCGAAGGTCTGGCTCATGGCGTAGCCAAAGTGACGGATCTGAGGGAAGCCCAAATAGATGGTCAGGAACAGACCGCCGCCGCCGATGAGGATCAGAATAGGAATGCCCCAGAACCAGTTGCCAAAATCTTGAATAACTTTCAATATAGCCATACTTTTCTCCTTTTCCATACATAATAGGTGACTTTCTCTGCGGTTTTGCTTGTGGTTGTGCGTTTGTGTGCTTTGTGCTTGTGCGCTTGGGGCAGGGGCCTCAGCTCAGCAGACGTTTCACCGTTTCATAGGTGATATTGGGGACGTTCTGAAACGTCTGCCGCATATCCACGCGCTCGGTGAGCATGTGTCCGTCACGACCAAAGGTACCAATATTGACAACGGGGACGTCGATCTGACGGATCTTATCCACCGGGTGCGTGTATTTCACGCCATACTGGGGCATATTCGTCTCCAGCGCCTGGATCGCCAGGGTGTCGTCACACACGGCCATAAAGCTGGAGTCGGAGATGTAGGGGTAGAACATGCGGGTCTTGATCTGGCGCTGCGCCTCGGGCCGCACCACCTCGATGGCGCTCTCCACCGCATCCAGCAGGGCCTTTTCCTTGGCCGTGCGGCCGGTCATCTCAATACGGGCGCTGAAGATGGAGCCGAAGAACACCACCACGGCGGGGGACTTGTCCTCAGACCACTTCCAGGCCTCCTGCACCACACGCAGGCCGAACAGGCGCAGGTCCAGCTCGGGTTCATCCTTGTGCAGCTTCACGGTGAACTCGTGGATAGCCTTTTTGAAGGCCTCGCCATGTGCCGCTGCCAGCTCGTTATAAAACTCGCTCCAGGTGTAGACCCGGGTCTTCCAGGGCAGCTGGTGGAATTCCACCTTGCTCAGCTCACAGAAGCGCTTGTATTGGGCATTCAGATATTCCACCGTCTCGTCAAAGGCCTCCACGGCCATCTGCTTGCTCTTTTCCAGCACGACGGCAGGGCTCCAGCCGTGGGTGAAGAAGTTGTAGTAGCCGAAGGCCGTCAGCGCCGTCTGCACGGTGTAGGGGCCCTTGGTATCCATCTCCTTCAGGGAGATGGGCGGAATGGCGACCTCGCCCTGGGCGATGTCGCACAGGTCAGTGTTCAGGGACATCTTGCGCGTGATATTGGCCAGCACCAGGTTGGGGTCCAGCGCGCTGAAGGCCTGGCCCACATGGGCTTCCTTGCCAAACACGGCGAAGCAGGGCAGCAGCTTGCCGATGCTGCCGTAGTAGATGTAGCGGTTCTCATCACCGGGGGCGTAGTTGGTGGAGTAGTCGGCGTTGATGCACGCCACATACTCGAAATGCTCCTTCTCCTTCAGCTCCTCCAGCAGATCCAGGGCCGTGATGATGCCCTTGGAGTTGTCCTCCTCGTCGCACTCACCGATGGCCAGCAGGTTGCCGTCCAGCTCCTCGGGATGCTCGGAGAAATACTGAATCAGATACATGTGGCCGGCTACGCCGGACTTCATATCCAGGGCGCCGCGGCCGAACAGATATTCGCCGGACTCGATATCGTCAATGACCTCCTGAGGCAGCACAAAGGTCTCGCGCAGCTTGGCGGGCAGCTCCTCGCAGCGGAAGGCGTACTCACGGATGGTGCCGAAATCGTCCACCCCAACGGTATCGATGTGGCCGATGAGGATGACCGTGCGGTCAGAATTGCCCTTGGTGCCCTTCACATAGGCCAGCGTACTGTGCCGCTCCACAAAGTCGTTCTTGGTCTGGAAGCACTTGACCTGCTCAGGGTGTGCCTGGAAGTAGGGCAGGGACATATAGAACTCCTGCATATAACGAGCCACAGCGCTCTCGCCGCCCGGCTCCTTATTGATGCTGGGGATGGCGACCATGTTTTCCGTCAGCTGCTTGACCGATTCAAAAGAATTTAGTTTCATGACTTAGCTCCTTTGTTTGTTGTGCCCGCACGTATCAATCGCGGTGATATCTCTCGATGCCGGCCATGTAGGTGTTCAGCACCTGTATATCCTTGATGTCATTTTCGGGGATGTGGAAGATGTCGCGGTCAATGACCACCATGTCGGCGAACTTGCCAGCCTCGATGGTGCCCATCAGATCCTGGTTGCCGTTGGCGTAGGCCACATTTTTGCTGTACATGCACACCGCGTCATACACGGATATCTTCTCGTCGGGATGATAGCCGCCTGCGGGATAGCCGTCCATGTCCTGGCGGGTCACGGCGGCGTAGATGCCGAGCCATGGGTTGAAGCTCTCTACCGGCGCATCGGACCCCCCGGCCATGACCAAGCCCTCATCCAGATACGTCTTCCAGGGATAGCTCAGTGCGGCACGCTCCTTGCCCACGCGCTCCTCAATCCAGTGCAGGTCGGTCATCAGGAATGTGGGCTGGATGTCCAGCACGAGCGGCAGCTTCTTCATACGCTCGATCAGCTCCGGCGTGGCCATCTGGGCATGGATGAGACGGAAGGGGAGTCGCTTGGCCTGCTCCTCCGGTGTCATGCCATCCTTCAGCCCCTGCTGCAGGCAGTACTCCACCGCATCCAGGGTAACCTCCAGTGCCTCGTCGCCGATGCAGTGGGTGGCAGGCTGCAGGCCGTGGCGGTATGCCTCGTACATTCTCTTGGCCAGGTCCTCAGGGCTGATGACCAGAATACCGGTGTTGCCGGGATCGTCCACATAGTCGGTGTACAGCTTGGCAGACCGGGAGCCCAGGGACCCGTCAGAGAAGCTCTTGAAGCTGCCCATCCGCGCAGCGCGGTAGGGATCGCTCCGCTGCTCGGCCGTCAGGTGCTCCGGGTCGAACATATAGTCCAGACACACGAACATACGCACCGGCAGCTCGCCGCGGTTGCTGCGGGCCACATAGTCCGCAAAGTCCTCGTCATAGTGCCATATCGCCGCGGCATAGGTGTGCATCATGGTCACGCCCAGGCTGGAGGCCAGCGCCAGGCCCTTCTTCATGCACTTTTCACGGGTGGCGGGCACCAGGAACGGATCAGGGATCAGGTTATCGTAGATCTTGGAGGCCTGCTCACGGAAAATGCCGTTGGGGTTGCCGTCGGCATCCAGCTCCACCATGCCCCCGGGGCCAAATACATAGCCGTTGGTAATGTTGGCCTTTTCCAGCGCCATAGTGTTGGCCACTGCTGTATGCAGGCACACGCGCTTGATAACGATGGGATGATCGGTGCTGGCCTCATCCAGGTCTAGACGGGTGGGCAGCTGATCCTCGCAATCCTTCCACTTGGATTGGTCGAAGTTGGAGCCCTTGATCCACTCGCCCTTGGGCGTCTCCGCCGCACGTTCACGCAGCAGCTGCAATGCCTCGGCGCGGGAGGTGGCACCGCCCAGATCCACCGTGGTATAGGCCTGGCAGAAGGCGAAGAAGTGCAGGTGAGAGTCGCCCATGCCGGGCAGTACGGTCTTGCCTTGCAGGTCGATGCACTTCTCACAGGCAAATTGCGCCAGTGCCTCTTCCTTCGTGCCCACGTAGGCAAATTTGCCGTCCTTCAGCACCACCGCTTCCTTACAGACGTCCGGCGCCTCCATCGTGTAAATCTTACCGCCATAAAACAATGCATCAGCTTTTCCCTTCATTTTGTATACCTCTCCAATTTCAAAATGATATTGTTGTGATTTTGCACAGTTCCAAACACATAAAGGTTGCATTAATTGACATTATAACGGAAGACGGGCCATGTGGCAATTTACCCTCCGTTCCCCACGCGGAACAATTTGTGCACTTTTTGTTTCCTGCCCGGATTATTTATTGACATATTTAGCGTTTCTTGATAAAATTGGAAAAAAATGGTGAAAAAATAAGCTTGATTTGATTTTGAGGAAATCGCTTATGGACACTGAAAGAACAAATATTACAAGAGAAGTCGGCAGCCGTATCCGCTACGCCCGCAAAAGCCGGGGCATGTCAATGGACGAGCTGGCCCAGGCTATCTACAAAACGCGTTCTGCCATCTCCAAATATGAAAATGGGCAGATATCCGTGGATATTGCCACGCTTTATGACATTGCCAATGCCCTGAAGGTCAGCATCTATGATCTGCTGCACCGCAACACGCCGGACATCGGCCAGGAGTACAACGCAGAGGTGCCCGCCTTTTTCCGGAATGTCTCCCAACTATATATGTACTTCTTCGATGGCCGGATCAACCGCGCCCAATGCACCGTGATCGACATATTCCCTGGGGAGAGAAGCAGCCAGGCTGAGGTACTCATGTACATGAATGTCAAGGATCTGGCCCACTACCAAATCTGCGAGAGCACCTTCCGCGGCACCTTGACCCACTATGAGGCCTTCAGCGCCATGCTTTTCGAGAACAACGATATGCCCATGGATAAATACCAGATCGGCATCCCCCAGCCCTATATGGACGACGATCGGAAGTGGGTGCTGACCTATGGCATCTCCTGCCGTCCGCTGATGCCCTCTGCCGCCAAGCGTCTTCTCAGCAAAACACCGCTCCCCATCGATAAGGCGCTGGTCCAGGAGCTGATGATATCCAAGGAGGATATCCGCTTGATGAAGCATTACAATATGTTTGTCATGGTGTAGCATCCATTGTCTGCTATATATGCATGCAATAGTCTTGCCCGAAAAGGACGCCTCCCGGCGTCCTTTTTCCATAGGCGAATGTTTTTCTTGACAGTTTCACCCGGCTGCTTTTCAGCGGCCGGGTGATTTTTGCCGAAGCAGAGAGGGTGGCAGACCCCCTTCGACCCGGCTCCATATATACGCAATGCTTCTCTTGCGCTGCGTCATTTTAATTTGTCAATTTTTTCTCAATTTTATGAATGTTGTCTGTTGCATCTTTTTCTTCTTAGCCGTATACTCTTACTATTATTTTTACAGGATATGCAGGTGGAGCAAATGAAAACCTATCGATTTGCATACGGCAGCGGCACGGTGGAGTTCCCGCTGGAGGAGAAGAACATCATCGGAGAGCTGCACGGCAATGTGGTGGAGCAGATTTTCGACATTATCCGCCAGCTCCACGCCGACGGCACCACCATCCTGCTGGTGGAGCAAAACGCGCAGGCGGCGCTGGCGGTGGCCGACCGGGGCTATGTGCTGGAGACGGGGCGTATTGTCACCGAGGGCGCCGGCGCGGAGCTGCTGGAGAGTGACGCCATCCGCAAGGCTTATCTGGGCGGATAAATCGGCAAAAAAGAAGCACCTTAGGTGCTTCTTTTTTTGCCGTGTGCATATAGCGCATCACCAGCTGCTGGCTATCTCAAGGGCCCCTGCTCTATCATGCTACTATATATAAATGAAGCCCGCCTTCCGAGTAATTTTCGAAAGGCGGGTTTTTATTCTACAGATGGAAGTGTTTTTTCAGTAGTTGGTTTTCGCCCAGCACCAGCAGCCTGACGCTGCTGTCCAGCATGGTTTCCGATGAGACATTCACATCGGTTTTGTCGCTTCGCTTCACGCCGAGGATGTTGACGCCGTACTTGCGGCGGATGTCCAGCTCACCTATGCTGTGACCCTGCCAGCTATCCGGGACGGCGACCTCGATAATGGCATGCTTTTCGTCCAGCTCTATGTAGCTGAAGATATGGTTGGCCGTGTACCGGATGGCCGCCCACTTCGCCAGCTGCTTTTCCGGGTATGTCACTGCGTCCGCGCCGTTGCGCAGCAGGAATTTTGCCTGCACATCCCGTTCGGCGCGGGATACCACATATTTTGCCCCCAGCTCCTTGAGCAGCGACGTCGTTTCCAGCGAGTTCTGAAAATCTCCGCTGATAGTAACGTAGCAGACGTCATAGTTCCCAACGCCCAGCGATCGCAGAAAATCCACGCGGGTGCTGTCGCCGATCTGTGCGTTGGTAACAAAGTCCATACACTCGTTGACGCGCTCCTCGTCCCGGTCCACGGCCATCACCTGATGCCCCAGCTCGCTCAGCTGCATGGCAAGGTGCCGCCCGAAGCGGCCAAGCCCGATCAATAATACATTTTTCATCGTGCGCTCCTTTCAGCCAACGGTAATCATTTCCTTCGGATATCGGGCATGCGTCAGATCATGTCCGGAAAATGCGGCGTAGATCAGAGTCAATCCTCCCACACGCCCGAAGAACATCAGCAGAATGAGAATACTCTGTGACAGCGTACCCAGCTGCGGCGTCAGCCCCAGTGTCAGCCCTACCGTTCCGGCGGCAGACGCCGTTTCATAGAGGCAGGCACCCAGCGGCAGGTTCTCCGCCGCGCTGATAACCGCTGCACCCATGAAGGTCAATCCCAGATACAGCAGCAGGATGGCGGCGGCATTCCGTACAGCGGAGGGCTCCAGCCTGCGCCTGAAGAGCTGCGGATCCTCCCGCCTGCGGAATGCAGCCACTGCATTGGCTGCCAGCACGGCCAGCGTTGTCACCTTCATGCCGCCTGCGGTGGAGCCGGGTGCGCCGCCGGTCAGCATCAGCAAAATCGTGACCGCCTGTGAGGTGTCGCTCATTTTTGCCAGGTCTGCGGTGTTATAGCCCGCCGTTCGCGGCGTGACCGCCTGAAAGAGCGATGCCAAAACACGCTCCCCCGTGGGAAGCTCTGCAAAGTCTGTCAGGAAGAAAATCAGTGCCGGAAGTGCGATCAAGATGATCGTTGCGCTCAGAATGACCTTGCTCTGCATCCGATACCGCCGCAGGTGCAGCCGGTGCGTGCAGACATCGTCCCATGTCAGAAAGCCGATGCCGCCTATAACAATCAGCAGCATAATGACGATGTTGACCAGCGGATCGGCAATGTACGCCGTCAGCGAGGGATACAGTGTACCGGTGCGGCCGAGAATGTCGAACCCCGCGTTGCAGAAGGCGGATACGGAGTGAAACACCGCCATCCACACGCCCCGCAGCCCATAGTCCCGGCAGAACGCCGGCCCCAGCGCCAGCGCACCCACCAGCTCTACAAGGAATGTTCCCTTTAAGATAAACCTTGTCAGGCGCACGATGCCGCCCACCACCGGAGCGGAGATGGCGTCCTGCATGGCGCTGCGCTCCTTCAGCGAGATATTCTTGCCGGAGAGCATTAAAAACGTCACAGCTGCCGTGATGACACCTAAGCCGCCGATTTGGATCAGCAGCAGGATAACGGTCTGTCCGAACGCGGACCAGTAGCTGCCTGTATCCAGCACCACCAGGCCCGTCACGCAGACGGCGGAGGTGGAGGTGAACAGCGCCTCGTGAAACGGCGTCCACACCCGCCCCGCCGCCGAGATGGGCAGCATCAGCACCAGCGCGCCCAGCAGGATCACGCCGGCAAAGCCGAGGATCATGATCTGGAAGGACGTCAGATGGTGCTTCAGATGGAACCCGGTTTCTGTCACGGAACTCACCCCCTAAAATCGACTTCGCTCCCAATTCCGCGTACAGTATAGCACGGTTTTGGCGTTGCGGCTATACAAATTTTATTAAATTTTCGGCCTGAGCTGCCCGAGATCGGCCGCAGTATCGCTTGCGCCATAGCGAAACAGGAAAGGTGCGCGAGGGAATCTGAACGGCACCCCATTTAAGCCGCATATCCTGTGAAAAAATCCGCACAAAACAGGATGGCGCGCCGGAGACCGGTGCGCCATCCTATTGGCTTTTCAGCTATACAGCGGCAGAGCATTATGTCTCGTTATTTCGGTAGAACCCAAACCCCGCCACCTCCGTGGTGGGCAGGGAGAAGGCGATGGCCTTGGCCGGGGTGTCCGGCCCGGCCTTCTCCAGGATGGACCGCATGATCGCCGTCTTCTCCTCCGTTTTGGCCACAATGAGGAACACTTCCTTTTCCTCGGCAATGGTGATGTTGTAGAATTTCTTCACCTGCTCGGCGCCGGTGCCCTTGCCATGGAGCACCGTACCTCCCCGGGCACCTGCTGCCCGGGCTGCGTCCATCACCAGGTCCGTCTGACCCTCGCTGGCAATGATAACGATCAACTCATAGGCGAAATTCAGCTCCGGCGTATACTTCCCCGTGCCGGCCTCGTTCCCCTTCAAAAATTCCATGGTTTTACCTCCTCCTACGCTTTTCATGGGCACCGCAATGACGATGCCGTGGCCGGGAACACCCAGGTGCAGCCGCTCCCGCTGGCCGGCAATGAGCGCCTTGGTCTTATCCTCTGTGGCAGCCGAGAGCATCACCCGCTTTTCGTTGGACTCAATGCCCAAAAAGTCCAGCATGCTCTGTATGGCTGTGCCATGGCCGTGGAGCGTCACGTTCAGCGGCAGCCCCAGCTCCTCCGTCAATTCCTCCAGCCGGGGCAGCGCCTCCGGCGTAACGATAGAGATCACATAATTCATGCCGCTTCCTCCCACAGCTCAATAATATCGCAATCGCCATAGCTCTCCAGCTCCTGGGCGGCCCGCTGGGCCTTGCGTTGGTAGATCACGCCCACCGTCTGGATGGACAGCAGCGGCATCATCGCCACCATGGCCACGATGCCGAAGGCATCCGTAAGCACATTGCCGCCCCGGGCGATACTCACACCCATCATAAACTGCAGCATGAAGGTAGCTGTCATGGGGCCGGAGGCCACGCCGCCGGAGTCAAAGGCGATGGCCGTGTAAATATCCGGCACGAAAAGCGACAGCCCCAACGCAATGGCGTATCCCGGCACCAGGAACCACAAAATCGAGATCCCCGTCACCACCCGCAGCATAGCCAGAGCCATGGCCAGGGCGATAGCCACGGACAGGCTCACCTTAATGGCCCCGCCGGGGATAGCGCCGGCGCTGACCTCCTCAATCTGCTTTTCCAGCACTGCCACTGCAGGCTCCGCCGAGATGATGAACCAGCCCAGCAGCGCCGCCAGCGGGATCAGCAGCCATTCCGTTTCGCCGGTAGCCAGGGCCGCCCCCAGCTCCGCCCCCAGGCTGGAAAAGCCCACGTTCACTCCCGCCAGAAACAGCACCAAGCCCACATAGGTATACAGGATACCCACGGCGATCTTTCCGAAACTTCTTGTGTTCATCTTGAATACAAATACCTGGAAGATCAGGAAAATAGCCACAATAGGCAGCATGGCCATGGCCATCTCCTTCATATATACCGGCAGCGCCTGCAAAAAGGCCGTGCCGATGCCGGTGGTGCTGTCAAAGCTCACCCGGGTGATCTCCGCTGCGCTACCGCCTCCGTCACTGAAAAAGCCCAGCAGCAGCACCGATAAAATGGGTCCTATGGAGCACAGGGCCACCAGGCCGAAGCTGTCCGCCTCCGCCCGCTTATCACTTCGCACGTGGGAGATACCAACGCCCAGGGCCAGGATAAACGGCACGGTCATGGGCCCCGTGGTCACACCGCCGGAGTCAAAGGCGATGCCGAGGAAATCCCGGTCCGTAAATGCTGCCAGCAAAAATACGGCTATGTAGCACGCCACCAGCACCCACCGCAGGTTGATGCCGTACAGAATACGCAGCATACAAACTACCATGAAAAAACCAACGCCGATGCCCACTGCCGCCAGGAGTACGGTTTTGTCGATGTTGGGCACCGTGTCCGCCAGCACCTGCAGGTCCGGCTCCGCCACGGTCACCGCCACTCCCAGGGCAAAGGCCACCAGCAGGATCACCGGCAGCTTGCCGATTTTTGTCAGAGCTGTGCCGATCTTGCTGCCGATAATGGTCATAGACCGATCGGCTCCCAGAGAAAACAGGCCCAGTCCCACCACGATCATCAGCGCCCCCACCAAGAAGGTCAGCAGCAGCGTGGGCTGCATAGGCACCAAAAACAGGCACAGCACTGCGACGATGGCAATGATAGGCAATACCGAGATCATGGATTCCCGTATTTTCTCCGTTAGCAGGGTGCGGGTCTTTTCAAAATGCGCTTTTCGCTTTGCTTTGGATCTACTCAACAATTTGATTCCTCGCCTTCCTTAAACAGTTTTGTCTTGCCGGGAAATTGGACTGGCCCGCCGCCGGTTTTATCCACCAGCTCCGTAATGTCCCACAGCTCACAATCCAGTGCGCAGCAAATGCGCACCAGCATCTGCGTGGACACCGGCTGGTCGTGCTGGAGCTTAAAATAGGTGGATTGGCTGATGCCCGCCTTTTCCCGCAGGTCGTGGCCCTTCATATTCCGGTCGATCATCAGCTTAAAGAGCTTTTTGTAGCATATCTCTTTCTGCATAGCCGTTCCTCCCCGGTTGTTTTTATTTAATATAGCATAAAAATATTCAAAACGCAATTGTTACATTCCGTTTTAAGTATTTTTAACAGCTTGTTAATATACTGTTCTGTTTTCGTCTTTCGTCCCGCTGCGGCTATTTTCCAGTTTTTTCCGCATTTTTTCTCATATGGGTGGACAAAGTGAGCCGGGTGTGTTATCTTTATTTTGAATAAGTATCCCTACGACACCCTATCGTAGCCGCTGGGCAGAAAGGATGGGCTTTCTCTTGACACACTCCTCTGCAAAATCGAATCGTATTAAGCGGACTCTCTCCGTTTTTTTGGCCGCGCTCTTGCTGATAAGCCTTGTGCTCCCTGTGCTGGGCAGCGTCGGCGAGGATGCCTACGTCAACGACGATGCCATTAATGTCCGCTCCGGCCCCGGCACCTCCTACAGCTCGGTGCAGTTTGGCAAAAGCAAGGCCATCCTGCTCTACCGGGGCCAGTATGTAAGGGTCATCGCCACGGAAAAGGGCACCGATGGCGCGACCTGGTACCAGATCGTCTTTACCTACAACGGCTATACCAAAATGGGCTATATGCGCAGCGATTTCGTCACCCAAATCGGCGATGACAGCGCTTATCAGGCCTATCTGTCCGAGCAGGGCTTTCCCAAGACCTACCAGCCCTATCTCCGGGCACTGCATGCCGCCAGCGGCGGTCAGTGGAATTTTGTGGCCTATCATACGGGGCTGAAATGGTCAGATGCCCTGGAGAACGAATCCACCCTGGGCCGTGCCCTTATCCACGGAAACTACGGCACCGCCCTGCGCTCCACCGCCCCCGGCGCCTACAACAGCAAGACCGGTGAGTGGAAGCAGTACGAGCCCGACTGGTATGCCGCCAGCCGCCAAACCGTGGCCTACTATCTGGATCCCCGCAGCTACCTGACGGACGGCACCTGCATCGCCTTTGAGCAGCTTTCCGGCGGCGAAGGTGTGACCCACGCACAGCTGAAGAAGGTGCTGGCCGATTGTGTCTGGGCCACTGACGCCATTATCGATGAATTTATCAAAGCCGGGTCCAAGGAGGAGCTGGAAAAGCAGAAGCAGATAGACCTGGAGCGCCTGCGCAGCGAGGGCAAGACCGACGCCGCCAACAGCCTGGAAAAAGTCACCGTCACCGGTGTCAGCCCCATTTACCTGGCAGTGAAGGCCCGGAGCGAGATCGGCACCGCCTCCACTCAAAACGCCACCGGCTATCCCCTCAGCGACGGGAAAAAGTACTATAATTTCTTTAACATCGGCGCCTACGGCGGCAGCGATCCCAACTACAACGGCATCCTCTATGCCCAGAGCAAGGGCTGGGACACCAGCTATAAGGCCCTGTTGGGCGGTGCGTGGTTTATCTTCCGCAATTACATAGAGGATGGCCAGGATACCCTGTATCTTCAGCGCTTCAACCTTACCCCTCAGTATACCTATGCCTACCAGTACGCCACCGACATCACCTATGCCTATCAGGGCGGCTGGTCCACCTATGCGTCCTATGTCAAAAACGGCCTGGCCAATACGGCCTTGACCTTCACCGTCCCCATTTTGAAGAATATGCCCGCCGTGACCAAGCTGCCCACATCCGCCCAAGAGGATGAATACCAGCCGGAGCCGGATCCAAAGCCCGATCCCGATCCTGATCCCAAGCCGGACCCGGATCCCAAGCCTGATCCCGATCCCGCGGCGACCTATGATTATGTTGGGAGGCTCCAGCTGCGCCTCTCGGATTCCTATCTTTCGGGCTTCTCCTTGGGCACGCCGGTGAAAACCCTCATCGCCCAGATTCAGGCTGTCAATCCGGATGCCGCCGTCACGGTGACGGACGGCAGCGGGAAGGCCGCTTCCGATTCCGCCCTTGTCTCCACCGGCCAGCTGCTGACCATTCAGGACGCCGCCGGCACCTACGCCTATACCTGCGTGGTATACGGGGATGCCAATGGTGACGGCCGCATCGCCGCCACAGATCTGCTGGCGGTGAAGAAGCATATCCTGGGCGTCCGGACCCTTACCGGTGCCTACGCCCGGGCCGCTCAGCTCTCCGGCAGCAAGATCGCCGCCACCTCGCTGCTGGCCATCAAGAAACACATCCTGGGCACCGCGCCCATCGTGCAGAAATGAAAAGCAGGTGTTTTATGAAGCATTTCAGAAAATTCTCTCTCAGCTTGCTGCTGACTGGCGCCATGCTCCTGTGCCTGGTGCAGACGAGCTTTGCCGACGGCATTTCCGTTTCCGCCGGCCAGGGCAGCGTTAGCGTGGGCAAGACCGTTGCCTTTTCTATCACCGTCCCCTCCGGTTCGGAGGCGTGGACCTACTCCGTGTCCTGGTCCGGCAACCTCACCCTGGAGTCCGGAGACACGGCCCCCATGGGCTTTGAGGGGGATAGCCGCACCAATCAGCTGGTGTTCCGGGCCAACAGCACCGGCACCGGCACCGTGAGCATCTCCGCCGGATCCTACTGCATCGCCGGCGTGGACTATGACGCCTCCGGCAGCGCCTCCGTGACCATCGTAGCCGCTGACAAGCCGGACGACAGCGAGCCGGACTACACCCCCAGCACCCCGGGCAAGAGCGGCAACAATGCCCTCTCCGCTCTCACCGTCAGCGCCGGGACCCTGACCCCGGCTTTTGACCCGGCTGTGACCGAGTATACCCTCTCCCTGCCCCAGGGCACCGAGAAGCTCACGCTCACCGCCACTCCCTCCGACTCCAACGCCACCGTCCAGGGTGACGGGGAGCTGACGCTTCAGGAGGGGGAGAATACGCTTCCCCTGGTGGTCACCGCCGAAAACGGCGATACCAAGACCTATACCGTCACCGCCAAGGTGGCCCAGGCCCCCACGCTGTTTTTGGATTATAACGGTCAAAGGCTGGGCGTGGTAAAGGATGTGTCCCAGGTCACGCCGCCTGCAGGCTTTGCCCCTGCCGAGCCCATCACCTATAGCGGTGATACCCTCCCCATCTGGACGGATGTCTCCGGCAAGCGCACCCTGGTCTATCTTATGGACGAAAAAACCTCCGCCCAGGGCTTCTACCTCTTCTCCCAGACCACCGGCGTGCAATCCCCCTATCTGCCCATCCTCTGCGGCAGCGTTACTTATATTTACACGGATATTCCTAAGGAGCTCTCCTCCGTTCCCGGCCTTACCCCGGCCACTGTAAAGGCCTTCGGTCAGACCCTCAACGGCTGGACCTACAATGACGCCTCCCTAAAGGATTTCTGTGTGCTGTACCTTATGGATGATGCCGGGAGCTATGGCTACTATACCTACGATTCCCGGGAGGAGACGCTCCAGCGCTTCAGCGGCGCGGTGTTTACCGACAGCGGCGAGACCCTGGCCGTGCCCATGCTGTATGTGTATATTGCCGGCGGTGCGGCGGCGCTACTGCTGATTCTGCTGATCGTTTTTGCCTCGGTAGCCGGCAGCCGCGGCAGAAAGCTGCGCCTTCTGCCCGATACCGGTGCATCCCAGCCCGCGGCGGATGAAGGCACCCCGGAGGCTACGCCCGATGCCACTCCCGCGGCCGATACTGCCCCCGAGCTTGAGCAGCTTCCCGTTGCCTCCCCGCAGGAAGATCCGTCCCTGTCTGCCGACGTCCCGGTGTCTCCTGCCGGCACCCCTGCCCCGGAATCTACGTACCCGGAGGCGCCGTCTGAAGCCTCCACCTCGGGAACAGAGGAAGCTGGTGCTGCCCCCTCCGAGCCTGCGCCGGATGCAGCCTTGGAGAATACCCTCCGCCATCTTCCCCTGGATGAGCTGCTGCGAGACATCCATGATCTGTGATCCCTAAACGCAAATATCCCACGCAAGGCTGTGCCTTGCGTGGGATATTTTATTTGCCGCCCCGTAATCGCTTACCCACTCAGACCCGCGACTTACATCGGGTATCCTCCGGGCAGCAACAAGCCTCGCAGAGTTTGCGCCCGCAGGCGCAAAAATTATGCGCGCAGCGGGCTGCGATCCCCTTGGCATAAAATTCCGCAGGAATTTTATGCCAATCAGAACGACACCGTCTCCGGGTCCGGCTTTTGGCAGGCGCTGATGCGCTCCACATACAGCACCGGCCCCTCACCCTGATAGGCCTCGCACTGCTCTTTTTTCACCGTGGCGCGGATCTTCACCCAATCCCGGTTCTTGAAGCGGTCCATGCCCTGACCCTTGCACACCAGAGCCAAAAATTGCATGTCGTTCTCGCAGCACACCATGGCAAAGCGGCCCGGGCAATCCACGCCCTTGAACTTCTTGGAATGGCACATCAGTGCCTTAAAGGTGACGCTGATCCCCTCGTAGCGCTCCGGATGATCCATCAGATCCACATACCAGATGCCGTAGTCCTCATCCGCCACCTCCAGGTGTCCCGAGGACAGGTCAAAGGGCATCATATCCTCCGTCACATACTCCTCGCTGGTGCCGTCCTCATTTTCCAGATAAATGTCTGCCCGACGGTTGGCCATGCGCAGGTTTTTAGACCGCAGTTGAGTCCTGAGCTGCTCATTGCAGCGGTTAAAAATAAGCATGTCGGCGTTGGAGACCTTCTCCATCACCAGCTGTCCCATATTTTTCAGATATGGCTCAAAGGTCCGTGCGTCCATCAGGCAGATGATCTGATACAGGATCCAGTTTCCCGGCAGAGCGTCTCGGTACAGGGGCTCCATCATCCACATGCCGTTGTACTCGATGATGACCTGCTTGGGGCGGTACTGCTTTTCCAGCTTCTTAAAAAGCTCCGGCGTCAGCTCCGCCTGATCCTCCACCGTGTAGGTGAATACATTGAAAAGCCCGTGGGGATCGTATTCCTCCTCCCCCTCCTCACAGCAAATGAGCAGGGTCTTATCCTCGGCGGCAAAGCCGTCCTTGAGGATGCCGTTTATGAAATTCGTCTTGCCGGCATCCAAAAACCCGGCAATGAGATATACAGGAATGTCCATATTTTTTCTCCCTTACAGGCCGAACAGCTCTGCAAGCTTCCCCTCGTCCAGATTGGAGCCGATAACGCACAGCCGCCCGGTATAGTCCGCCGGGCCGAAGCGCACCTCGTGCTCCTGAGGCACATAGTCAAAGTGCAGCCATTTTCCGCCCTCGCAGGGTACGATGCCCTTGGCCCGCAGGATAGCGCCGTATTCGCCGCCGTCCAGGGCCGCAAGGATCCGGTCAATGTCTGCCTGGGTAAATGCCTTGGGTGTCTCGGCGCCCCAGCTGGTGAACACCTCGTCGGCGTGGTGGTGATGGTGGTGGCAGGCACACGCCGGGTCGTCGCACTCGCCGTCATGATGGTGATGATGCTCGTGTTCATGGTCATGGCAGCATGCATCGTGGTCGTGGTGATGGTGCTCGTGCTCCCCGTCCTCGTCATGGTCGTGATGGTCATGGTCATGATGATGCTCGTGCTCCTCGTGGTCATCATGGTCATGGTGATGATGGTGGTGCTCTTCCTCCTCGGCCTCATGCTCGGCCCGGATGCGTTCCATCAGCTCGTCCGCCAGGGACACCTTCTCCATAGCGGCCAGAATGGTTTTGCCGTCCAACTGGTCCCAGGGGGTGGTGATGATGGCGGCATCCCGGTTCTTCTCCCGCAGCAGAGCCACGGCAGCCTCCAGCTTCTCGGGGCTGACCTTTTGGGTGCGGCTGAGAATGATGGTTCCGGCGGTCTCGATCTGGTTGTTGTAAAACTCACCGAAGTTCTTCATGTATACCTTTACCTTAGAGGCATCCGCCACGGTGACAAAGCTGTTCAGCTTCATCTCCGGCACATCCTTCACGGTGTTCTCCACCGCCAGGATCACATCGGACAGCTTCCCCACGCCCGAGGGCTCAATGAGGATGCGATCCGGGCTGAACTGCTTCTGCACATCCACCAGCGCCCGGCCAAAGTCGCCCACCAGGGAGCAGCAGATGCACCCGGAGGACATCTCGCTGATCTGCACCCCGGCATCCTTCAAAAAACCGCCATCGATGCTGATCTCCCCGAATTCATTTTCAATGAGTACCAGCTTCTCACCCTGATAGGCCTCCGACAGCATCTTCTTAATGAGCGTGGTTTTCCCTGCGCCCAAAAAGCCGGACACAATATCAATCTTAGTCATAAATCGTGCTTCCTTTCTGACTTTTATATGTAAAAACATAATGTATAAACGAATTTCACAGGGTCATCCGCACCTCTTGTTGCGCAAATGCCTCCGGCGGGGCACCTTCTGTCACCAGCGACAGAAAGTGCCCAAAGAACACCGCCAAAATCAATGTTTTTTGGATTCCTTACGCGGGCGTGGTGCGGAATGTATCGGGGCCTTTCGACCCTGCGAATAAAACAGTTCAAATCCGTTTCATGCTTCCGCATTGTCTCCAGCTCTATCCACCGCGACGCGCTCCACGCTTGCGCTGCCCGTCCTAACAGGGCGGCCCTCTGCGTCTGCCGCGCGGCGCGATGTGGGGAGCGAATCGAGCGCCGCCGGTGGCGGATGAAGCGAGATGAGCGAGTGGCCGCGGTCAAAATTTCAAGCGATAGCCGTAAGGTAGCGCAGAAATTTTGGGCACCGCAACAGGATCATCGTCCCCTACGGGATTGTAACAGGAAATGCGGCACAAGCCCGGGCGGGCGGACAGAGGCGTCCGCCCCTACGAGTTGACTCCAACTAAAAACGCCTCCCATGCCCGCAGGCATGAGAGGCGAAAAAATTCGCGGTTCCACTCTCGTTTGTCACTCAATGGGGCCTTTTCCGCAAGGCCGTGCGGAGGGCATCTGTATCCCCCGCGCTCCCGGACGCACTTTCCGCGCCGCTTCACAGGGCGGCTTGCAGCCGGTGGCCGCCCCTCTCTCAGAAAAGCTGTGGCACGTACTCTTTCCGATCAACGCGCTATGAAATTACCAATATCATAGCAGTTTTCCCGCCTCTTGTCAAGGCGCGGCAGAGAGGTATCCGGTCAGTTCTCCTTGGGCTTTTTCTTGCGCAGCAGACGGAACAGGGCGATAGAGAAAAACACCACCACCGGAACCAGCATCATCACCCGTGCTGCGGTTGTAATACTTGGATGGTATGTCTCTATGCTGATTTGATTCGCCATGCGGACGCAGGCGCCCGTAATAAACATCACCACCAGGAACCCATAGAAAAAGCACTGAAATAAGTCCAGGTGCTCCCGTTTGGGCTTCCGGCCCGCTTCCCCGCAGATCAGCTCCTCCGCACTGGCCGACAGGGCCGCGCACAGCCGCTGCAGCTCCTCCACATCCGGCACGGAGGCCCCCGTCTCCCACTTGGAGATGGTTTGCCGAGTAAGGCCCATCTTTTCCGCCAGCTCCTCCTGGGACAGGCCCGCCTTCTTGCGCGACTTGGATAGATTGTCTCCGAAAGTCTTATCGGCCATATTGGATATCTCCCCCTTTACAAATGCATTGTAATCGTGTTGTCAGCCCAAAGCATCCGCCTTTTTGTGTTGAACGGTGTCTTGGGGTAGATAAAGAGTAGCAGTTTTTTCCGTTGCACACCACCGCCGGGGCGTTGCATTTGCGCAATGGAGCGTTGCAGGGGGTATTTTTTCTCAGTTTTCCTTGAACACGTCCCAGTTTTTGGCGAAATATTCCACGCCGGAATATACCGTGGTCACCAGGATGATCCCCTGGCAGACATAGTTCAGCCACTGGGGGATGCCGAAGAGGATCAGGCAGATGCAGACCATGGTGCTGGCGGTCTTGACCTTGCCGGACCACCCGGCTGCGATGACCCGGCCCTTCTCCACGGCCACCAGGCGCATACCGCTGACGGCGAACTCCCGCAGCAGCACCACGGCCAGGACCCAGCCGTAGAACTCGCCGCTCTCTACAAAGCAGCACAGGGCCGCCATGACCAGGCACTTGTCCGCCAGGGGATCGGCGAACTTGCCGAAGTCGGACACCTGGTTATAGTGCCGGGCAATGTAGCCGTCCAGCAGGTCCGTCAGGCAGGCCACGGCATAGATGCCCAGGGCTATATACCGGCTCCCGGCGAAGCCCCAGTAGTATATCACCAGGAACACCGGGATGAGAAACACCCGCAGCAGGGTCAATTTGTTGGCTGTGTTCATTTTCATGACCTTATTCCTCCTCTGTCACTTCGCCGGTGAGATCGCCGTCCATAATTCCCGTGATGCGCACGGGCACGAATTGGCCGGGCTGAACATCCCGGTCCGCTGTAAAATAAATCACTCCGTCGATGCCGGGACTTTCGGCCCAGCTGCGGCCCGCGTAGGCCATGGCCTGGGGGTCAAAGCCGTCGCACAGCACCTCCAGGGTGGTGCCCAGGCGGCTTTCGTTGAACTGGTCCATCACCTGGCTCTGCAGCTGCATGATAAGCTCCGCCCGGCTCTGGGCCTGGTCGCTATCCACCCGGTTGAGCATTTTGGCTGCCGGGGTCCCCTCCTCCGGGGAATAGGGGAAGGCGCCGGCCCGCTGGATTTTCTCCTCCTGCAGGAAGCCACACAGCTCCTCAAAGGCAGCCTCGTCCTCATAGGGCAGGCCCGTGATGACGGTGGTGCGCAGCACCAGGCCGGGAATACGGCTGCGGAGCTTTTTGAACAGCTGGTGCAGCCCCGCCTTGGTCTCCCGGCGGCGCATGGCCCGGAGGATGTCGTCGTTGCAGTGCTGGATGGGGATATCCATATAATTGCAAATTTTCGGCTCAGCGGCGATAGTATCTATCAGCTCATCGGTAATGCTGTCGGGGTAGAGGTAGTGCAGGCGGATCCAATGGAAATCCAGCTGGCAAAGCGCCCGCAGCAGCTCCGGCAGCTTCTTCTCTTTATACAGGTCGATGCCGTAGCGGGTGATGTCCTGGGCGATGACAATGCACTCCTTTACGCCGCTGTCAGAGAGGGCCTTGGCCTCGGTGAGGATGTCCTCCATCCGGCGGCTGCGGTACTTGCCCCGCAGGGCCGGGATAATGCAGTAGGCGCAGCGGTTGCTGCACCCCTCGGCAATGCGCAGGTAGGCATAGTGCATGGGAGTGGAGATGACCCGGGGCAGCTCCTCCACTGGGCCGCTGATGTCGGTAAAGCGGCTGAATTTCTGCCCGGCGGCCACCTGCTCCACGGCGGAAACGATGTCGCCGTAGCTGCCGGTGCCCATGATGCCGTCCACCTCCGGCAGCTCCTCTAAAAGCTCCGCCTGATAGCGCTGGCTCAGGCAGCCGGTGACCAGGATCTTGCCCACCCGGCCCGCTGCCTTCAGCTCCGCCACGGAGAGAATGGTCTCAATGGCCTCCAGCTTGGCGCTGTCGATGAAGCCGCAGGTGTTCACCACCACCACATCGCTTCCGGCGCAGTCCTCCTGCACCGTCATGCCTGATTGCAGGCACAGGGCCATCATCTGCTCGGTGTTTACACGGTTTTTGTCACATCCCAGGGATATAAATGATACGATCACGGTTTTATCTTCCTTTATTCCTGAATCTCGGATTCCAGCCGGCGAAGGGGGGCCTGGATATCCTGCCACGAAAAGCCCCGCCGCTGCAAGGCGGCGGAGAGCTTGCGAAGAAGCGCCTCGTCCACGGTTTTATTCCGGCAGCGGGCGCGGAGATAACGCTCCGCCGCTTCCTCCGCCGGGGGCATTTGAGAAAGAAGCTCCTCCCACAGGTCCCGGGGGATACCCCGGTGGCTCAGCTCCTGGCGGATGCGGCCGGGGCCGTAGCCGGCGGCGCTGTAGTGCCGGATGATAGCCGCGCCGTAGGCCGCCTCGTCCACCGCACCCAGCTCCTCCAGCCAGCGGGCGGTGTCCTCCGCCGCCGCCCTGTCGCCGCCCCGGCGGGTAAGATGCTCCACCACCTGCTTTTTTGACAGCATACGGCTGCCGGTAAGCTGGGCACCCCGGGCCTTCATTTGGGAGGCCTGGGCGGACTTTTTCAGCTCCTCCACCGTCTCCTCCGGGAGGTCTGCGCCCGGGCGCAGGTCATGGTGCAAGAGCTCATTTTCGGTTATTTTCAGCAGCTGGCCGCCCTCTAAAAAGACCAGTATCCGGTTCTTTTTATGCTTGGACGGCTCCATGCGCTCAATCCGCATCGTCAAAATCGTCGGCGGACACATCCACAGCCCGTCCGGCAGCCCGGGCGGCCACCTTAGACTGGTTGCTCATGAGCTTGTGGAAATTCTTGCGGATCTCCTGCTCCACGGCGTCGCACTGGTCGGGGTGGTCCACCAGATACTGCTTGGCAGCGTCCCGGCCCTGTCCCATGCGTACCTCGCCCAGACTGAACCAGGAGCCGCTCTTCTGTATGATGTCCAGCTTCACGCCCAGGTCCAGAATCTCTCCTGTGCGGCTGATACCCTCGCCGTACATGATGTCAAACTCCGCCTCACGGAAGGGAGGCGCCACCTTGTTTTTCACCACCTTGGCCCGGGTGCGGTTGCCAATCATCTCTCCGTTCGCCTTCAGCGTCTCTATCCTGCGCACATCAATGCGCACAGAGGCATAGAACTTCAGCGCCCGGCCGCCGGTGGTAACCTCGGGATTGCCGTACATAACGCCCACCTTTTCCCGCAGCTGATTGATGAAAATCACCACGGTATTGGTCTTGGCGATGACGCCGGTAAGCTTGCGCAGAGCCTGACTCATAAGCCGCGCGTGGAGTCCCACAAAGCTGTCGCCCATCTCGCCCTCGATCTCCGCCCGGGGCACCAGAGCTGCCACGGAGTCCACCACCACCACGTCGATGGCGCCGGAGCGCACCAGCGCCTCGGTGATTTCCAGGGCCTGCTCGCCGGTGTCCGGCTGGGAAATGAGCATATCCTCGATCTTCACGCCCAGCGCCCGGGCATAGGTGGGGTCCAGGGCGTGCTCAGCGTCCACAAAGGCCACCTCGCCCCCCTTTTTTTGGGCCTGGGCCAGGATATGCAGGGCCAGGGTAGTCTTACCGGAGGATTCCGGACCGTAGATCTCGATGATGCGCCCCTTGGGAACGCCGCCAATGCCCAGCGCCACATCCAGGGCCAGGGAGCCCGTGGGGATCGCCTCCACATTGGGCTCGGCGTTATCGCCGTAGCGCATGATAGAGCCCTTGCCGTACAGCTTCTCTATTTGCTGCATGGCGGTCTCAATAGCTTTTTTCTTGTCGGAATTGCCCGCCGCCGGGGCGGCCGCCGTGTCTTTCTTTGCTGCCATGATCCAATCCTCCTACGTCATAATTTCAGTATAAATACAAGTTTTCGCTTAATTAGCCTCGCAGAGTTCGCGTCCGCAGACGCGAAAACTCCAATCATTTTTCCCCGCGACATGTGCGTGGGGAAAAATACCTCTCAGGCTGCCAGTGTGGAATTTTGAGCCTATGGCTCAAAATTATGCGCGCAGCAGACTGCAAGCCCTTTGGCAGAAAAATCGAAGATTTTTCGTCAGTTATATCTCGTCGTACAGTCGGCCATATACCACCCGGGGTATGCCCGCCGGGTCCGTCGTGATCTCCAGGTCTCCGAAGCCCACGGAGCGCATAAGCCGCAGCACATCGTCCGCCTGGCCGATACCCACCTCAAAAAACAGCATTCCCCCTGTGCGCAGAGCTTCCCGCCACAGGGTGGTGACGGAGCGATAAAAATCCAACCCATCCTCGCCGCCGTCCAGGGCGCCGTGAGGCTCAAAATCCTTTACAGAGACGTCCAGCCCCGGAATATCCCCGGAGGGAATATAGGGCGGATTGCAGAGAATACAATCATAAGTTCCCAGCTGCCGGGGCGGCGCCTTCCTGGCGTCCACCTGCATGGGCGCCACCCGGTCTGTAAGGCCGTTGCGCCGGATATTCTGCCGGCAGATGCGCAGGGCCCCCTCGGATAGATCGCCCAACGTCACCCGGCAATCCTCTACCTGGCTGGCCACCGCCAGCCCGATGCACCCGGACCCGGCGCACAGGTCCAGCACCCGGCTGCCGGGATTCTGCCGCAGAAACGGCAGAGCACAATCCACCAGGGTCTCCGTGTCCGCCCGGGGGATAAGCACCTGCTGATCAATATCCAGGGGCAGGCCATAAAACTCCCACTCCCCGATGAGGTAGGCCACCGGCTCCCCGGCCAGATGCCGCTGCACCAGTGCCCGGGCCTGCTCCTCCACCGGGGGCGGCACATAGAGCTGCCCGTCCCGTTGAAGCTGCTGGCGGGTCTTGCCGGCAGCAAAGCATACCAGCTCCCGGGCCTCCAAGGTAGATGCTTCCACCCCGGCCCGGCGCAGCTGCTGTCGAATATCCATATACAAATTGTTATATGTAATGGCCATAATACGATTTGTTGTCACTTTCTGTGGGATTTTGAGAATTTTTGGCTTGCAGAGTCTAAAAAAGCCTCGCAGAGTTTGCGTCCGCAGACGCAAATAAAATCAAATCCATTTTCGGCGGCGGCGTGTACGTCGCCGAAAATTCTTCTCGGCCTGCAAACGTGCGCGTGCGCGACTTTGACGCGCACGTCGTGCGCTGCAGCAGGCCGCAGCCCGCTCAAACGACAGCCCAGCGAAGCGGGTGTCGTTTGAAGTTACTCAGGAGTGGTACTCCTTGCAGGTGCACTTCTTCCACTTCAAGCCGCTTCCGCAGGGGCACAGGTCGTTGCGCCCCACCTTGACGACCTTCTTGGGCTGCTTCTTCACGGTGCCGTCGCCGCCCACGTTCTCGGTCATGCCGCTGGCCACGCGCTCGCGCTTGACCTCCTCGTTCTGCCGCAGACGCACGGAGTACAGACGGCGCACCGTCTCCTCCTTCATGGCGTCGACCATCTCCTCAAACATCTCCAGGGACTCCTTCTTGTAGGCGTCCACCGGGTTGGTCTGGGCGTAAGCCCGCAGGCGGATGCCCTGCCGCAGATCCTGCATGGCGTCGATGTGCTCCATCCAGTACTCATCCACCACACGCAGCAGCACCACGCGCTCTAGCTCTCGCATGACGGGCGGGGTGATCTCCTGCTCCTTCTTCTCGTAGAAGTCGGCGGCGGCCTTGGTGAACATGTCGATGAAGTCGTCCTCCGTCAGAGTGGACAGCTGGCTCTCGTCGATCTTCACCGTGTACTTGGTGAAGTATACGCCTTCCACGCTGCGCAGCAGCTCGCGGCACTGTGCCATGTCCAGATGCGCCTGCCCCATGAAGGCGCTGCGCACCTGATGGCCGATGGCGCTCTCCATCATGCCCATGATGATGCCCTTGACATCCATGCCGTCCAGCACCTGCTTGCGCTGGCCGTAGATGATCTCGCGCTGCTTGTTCATCACGTCGT
>ENA-OUQH01000452-OUQH01000452.1-human-gut-metagenome-genome-assembly--contig:-NODE-452-length-30194-cov-5.182355_pt1 | contig 30194 bp, 18 predicted proteins | sample MGYA00237948_ERZ548828 | MGnify/ENA primary metagenome ERZ548828 (study PRJEB26490, sample SAMN05194711) | human gut metagenome | biome: terrestrial biome; feature: human-associated habitat; material...
AGTTGTCGGTGCTGTCCTTGACGGTGACGATGCCGCCGGTGGTCACCTTGCCGGAGCGGGGATCACGCTTGCAGATGTTCATGATATGCTGGATGATCTCCTCGTTGGAGGTGGCCACGGTGGCGCTCATCCAGTTGGTGGCCTCCACATCGGAGCAGAATGTGTCCGGGTTGCCGTATTCGCCGTGCTCCGCCTGCGCAGCAATGGCCTTCCACATATCCCACGACTCGCCGCAGCCGTTCTTCACGCCGGACAGGTCGGGAGCATGGGTCTGGTCGCCGTAGCAGGAGGTATCGGTGCAGCAGCCGTTGGTGATGAACACCAGATCATCCTCTATGAGGTCGATGGTCTGCTCCTTGCCGTCCTTCACATACACGATCTGCCGGGCGATCTTCTTGCCGCCCTCGGTTTCGATGATGACATTCCTGACATCCATGCCGTACTCGATGCGCACGCCGTGGGACTCCAGATATTTCACCAGCGGCAGGATCATGCTCTCATACTGGTTGTATTTGGTGAAGCGCAGGGCGCTGAAATCGGGCAGACCGTCGATGTGGTGGACATAGCGGCACAGATACCGCTTCATCTCCAGAGCGCTGGACCAGCGCTGGAATGCGAACATGGTCTGCCAATACAGCCAGAAGTTGGTGCTCCAGAAGGAGTCCGGCAGCACGTCGGAGATCTTCTTGTCCTCCAGATCCTTCTCCGGCGTCAAAAACAGCTTGGACAGCGCCATGGCGGAGTCCTTGTCCAGCTTGAACTGCTTGTCGGTGTGGGCGTCCTCACCGCAATTCACGCTGGCACGGCACAGAGAGTAGTTGGGGTCGTGCTTGTTGAGCCAATAATACTCATCCAGCACGGAGACGCCCGGCGTCTCGATAGAGGGCACATCGCGGAAGGTATCCCACATGACCTCGAAATGGTTGTCCATCTCGCGGCCGCCGCGCATGAAGAAGCCCTTGGTCACGTCCTTGCGGCCGTCGCAGCTGCCGCCGGCAAGCTCCAGCTTTTCAAAAATGTGGATGTGTTCGCCCTTCATCTGCCCGTCACGAACGAGATAAAACGCCGCCGTAAGTCCCGCAAGTCCGGTGCCGATGATGTAAGCCGATTTTTTATCCACATCCTTCGGCTTCTCAGGGTGAGCAAACGATTCATAAGTTCCTGCTGAATAATACATAATAATCTCCGTTCCGCCGCCCTGCATCGGCAATAAAAGTTATTAAATTTCTCTTATCTGCAGGGTAAGCAATGATAAGAGCTTGAGGCATAACGTGAAAGAAGCTTTCACGTTAAATCCTCCTGTGTTTTTTCTTATGATTACATTATACCCGATTTTTCACGGTTTACAATAAGCAAAAAAAGGTCCGTGATAAGATTTTTATCACGGAACCTTAAAGTGTAAAAAAATTTATCAAATCTGCCAAAATGATAAAATCAAAGTCTGAATTTGGAAAGCGCATCTGACATTGAGCCCTTCATCAGCTTTGCAAGTCTGTCCACTATCAATTTGGGATCTTCCCTCATATCTTCTTTAATCCAATCGAGCATAAGCCCTATAAAAACATAGGAATAGATCTGTGCAACAAACTGCTTGTCATCATCTCTGACGGTCATTCCTTCAGCTTTCTCATTGAGCACGTCAAGCAGAAGACGGTTTACAAGCGGCTGCAGATATTTTTCAACCTGCTCTGCGTGAACACAGCGGTAAACATTAATGATAAACGGCTTGTTTTCCTGTACGGCTTCAAAAATCTGCAACAGCCCGTGCTGCCATGTCTCGTAGGTATTGTTCTTGTCCAACGCTCGTTTGGCATCTTCAAGACAGGACCATTCCACCAAATCGTAAATATCCTTGAAATGATAATAAAAAGTCATGCGGTTAATTCCGCAGTCGTCCGCTATATCGCCCACCGTGATTTTGGTGAGCGGCTTTTTCAAAAGAAGATTTTTTAAAGATTGCTCCAGTGCACGCTTCGTTACTTGAGACATACGGCAGCTCCCTCTCTTTTTAAACGGTCTTTATAATTATTATACCACGGTTTTATCCGGTTGTCAACAAGTGAAAATGCCGTTTTTATGCGGTTTTACCAAGCTTCAAGTAAAATAAATAAGCCTTTGTGCAAATGGGAGAAAACGCCCGAAAAGGATTGCTTTCTCTTCGTTTTTGTGATAAAATATTTATAAATTCAGCATATATAATATAGGGTTGCCTGTCACCGCGGTGACAATGGTGATACGCGGTATTACTCAGGTCCTGAATATATCCTTATCTGCCGCGGCAAACGCTGCTGTTTCGGGAATTGCGGGAATCGGGCGTATTTTGACCGATGCCGGAATTATTTTTCTTTTGGTTTCATTTAAAAAGGCAGCGGTAAACAAGCGGTAATAATATCGGAAAATCACTCTGTTGACTCAATATATATAACGCTGTTGGCAAAAACCTTCATTGTTTTCGTCTCATTGTCAAACGGCACTTCGGTAAACATGAAATATCTGTCAACAAACCGGCAGGTAAAATTTTTGTCCGAATTAATTTTCACAAGCTTCGGGAGCTCGCCGTCGTCATCCGTGTAATATGTTATCATCGCGGCGCACTTGCCGTTTTTGTCCGTTGCCGCGGTAACATAAAGCTTTTCATCATCGGTGCTGCTTTCGGCTTCGTTTTTGAGGTCATAAAGCTTTGAAAACATCAAAAACGGATAATATCCCTTGAGCGGCATCATTGAAAAAAAGTCAAACATACCGTTAAAAGCACACGGACGCGCATCATAATACATAAGCATATCCGTCGGGGATTTCTGCAGCGCACTCATGCTTGCCGCCGTAAACGCCGCGCCCTTTATTCCGACAATAACCTCAATCGAATCGACAAAACCTACTGTCCAGCTGTTTATATAATTCCATTCGTTTAATATGCTCTCCGTTTCGGTGTAGCCGTATTTATCGAGCATGGTGCGGTAATATTCCGCATCATCGGTGAGCTGCTCCGGCTGATTGCCGTAGCGATGCCACGAGAAAAAGTCCATCGGCACACGCTCTCCCGCGGTAATTGAATTAAAGAATCCTTCAACCCAGTCATCATGACGATATGCAAGCGCAGGGCCTCCGATTTTAAGGTTGGGAAAGCATTTTTTGAGATGTGTTGCCGCTGTTTTATAAAGTCTGTAATAATCTTCGGGCGTGCCGCTCCATGTCGAATTGGTTACTCCGTCGTCACTGAGGTCGGCTTCATTCCATATTTCCCAGTATTCTATATTGTATTCAAAGCCGTTTGCCCAGCCTTCGTTATAGTGGCGGATTATATGCTCGCAGATAACAGCCCATTTGTCAAAATCCTTCGGCATAACCGTGTTGTATTTTTTAATACCGTGCTCGATTTTTGAGCCGAGCCGGTAGAAAATGCGAGTTCCAACGGAAAGCGTATCTGCGATATATTTGTCCGTCATTATAAAATCATATGACGCAGGGTCGTCGGGGTCAGCGTCAAAATCGGGGAAGATAAAGTTTACGTCCACCGTGTGCTCTCCGCCGTAGGTTGAATAAAACGAAGCATCGTGGTTTCTTGCATAGGGGATTTTCGCCGCCTTATAGAACACCGAGTTTCCCTTTGACTGCCCCAATGGGTTTGCAAGTATAGGGCCGTTATTTACGGCGTGCATTATTTTTATCTCGCCTGTAATTTTCGAAAAATCAATATTTACATTTTTTATAGGATGATTTAAGTCTACGTTACTCATGTTATTCTCCGTTCTTATTTAAATTTTATGTATTCCCATTTGCCGCTCAGCAGTGACAGCTGCGAATTTAACAGCATAACCTTAACACGTTTTATTTCTTCTCCAAGATTTAACGACGAACTGAGTTCTGAAATATTATCGCTTCTGACAATTTGTATATTTTCAAGACTTTTTCCGTCCGACGAATAACCTGCCGTAATCAGCCATCCCTGCTCCGAAAGTGTCGCACCGTTTTCGGATATAATACTTACTGTAAAATTATTATCTGAAAGTTCACATATCGGATACAGAGCCGCAATTGTTTTGTCCGTTTGTTCAATGCTGAAATTACGGAAAAAGACCTTATCTCCCGAATACCCCTTGTCATATACGAGTTTTACATTCATAAGGCTTCCTGCATTTACGTCATACTCGTCCTTTACTATCGGTTTACCGTCAAGATAGATGCTGTATGTCTTTTTTGCGGTATCTACGCATATTGAAGCATGATACCATCTATCCTTTTCATATTCTCCCGAATTGAGTATATATCCGTTTTCAAAGACATGTTTATCATGTGCGTAAAATACACCTTGGCTGTTTTTACATTCAAAAGAAAACCTGCCGTTTTTTGAGGAAAGCTTTAAATCGCATTGTACCGTCACGGTTTCGCCTTTTATAATACTGTCGCTTTGCGCCGTGCCTGCAATGCAGGTCTCACGGCCACTGTATGTCAGGGAAAACCCCTCCGAGTCGCCCGAGCCTATTCCTGTCTTTGTAAGCGTAAAGCCGCCTTGAGTGCTGCCTGTGCCGCCCCAGTATTTCAGATTGTGCGAATAAATTTCCTTTTTTTCATCAAATACTTTAAATGCACATATTTTGCTTCTTTTCTTATTCCCTCCCAATGACGATTCTATCTCCAAAAAGTTTGTTCCGCAGTTAAGATTTTTGGGCAAATATGTTATCGCATAAACACCCTTGCCCGTATTTTCAAATTCATATTCCTTTACACCGTTTAGGTATACCTCTCCTTTTTCGGCATCATGGGGCATCATAACCTCCGCGGTAAGAAAGCCGTCATGTGTGAGCGCCGCATTGTCAACCGCGGTTTTTTCCGTAAGGGTACCGTCCGACACGCTCCATTGCGAAAGCGGAATATACCTGTGTTCGGAAGGACTGCAAAAATTTGATACAGGCGTAAGCTTCACGGAAATATATGTGTCCCCTGTTACATTCTCCAAATGTACGGCAAGCTTTTTGAAACCATTATTCGGATTTTCATTTGCATTTCTGATGCTGCTGTCAAGCTGTGTGGGCTCCATGACACAGAACACGGCATTTTTGTCCGACAAAATCTCCGCTATGCACTTTTTCCCATTTATTGTAAGAATTGCTCTATTTCCGTTAAGCTCTATATCCGCAGGCGTATGCATAAACCAGTATACCTCAGATAAAGCCTTTACGGTAAATTCGTCCTGAATTGTGAGCGTGCTTCTGTCATCGCCGAAGTAATACCCTCTTTTATAAACAGTAACGTCTCTTTTGTACAAATCCGTAAGGTCATAAACAGCATACGCACCCTTTTTCTTTGATGTGAAATTCAGAAGGGTGGCGTCTGCATTCACTGCCTGTCCGTTATATGAGGCGTCGGAATTGGGATTAAAAACAAGGCAATTTTCACCCTCCGTTCTTTTTCTGTAGAGCTTATACCCCTGCGCTCCGAAATAATCCGGCAGTGAATAATCGTCCCTTCCGAGGTCAACCGCCCATGTACATCCGTTTGAAGCGAACACAAATTCCCCTCCGTCAAGCGAATCGTGTGTGATTCCCGTACGCCCGGCATGAAAACCGGCAAAAACCTGATTCTTTCCGTCAAACGTATTTCTGAACGTTCCGCTTTGAGATGCCTTATAGTATTTATCGGGTGACATTTCTTTTCCTTTGCCGTACATTTCCTCAGCCCTTGTGAAATACATCAGCTCATCAAGTGTGAGAGTGTCGCCTCTGCCCTCGCATATTTTACGCCACAGCTGCGCTCCTTCCACGTCTCCGAAAAGATAAGCGAATCTGTATGGCAGCGAAGTCTTTCTGCCTCCGATATCGCTGTCATGAAAATTAAACAGCGTATCGGATGAGTGCATATACGGGAAGAAAGAGCCTGCCTCGCGAAACCCCTTTGCGGATGAAAGACCGTAATCGGTACCGCAGAGATTATAAAGCCCCTGTATTGCGTAAATAAGGTTTTTCAGAAGATAATCCGAATATCCGACACCTTCAAAATATCCGCCGTCCGGATAGTAAAGCGAAACAGCTATTTCACAGCTTTTTATAAGGTTTGGCATTAGATATTCAATATCCTCGTGCAAATCCTCTTCATCCGCAAGCGCCAGCGCAAGTGACAGCATACCTCCTCCGACAACCCCTATAAAGTTGTCCGTTATCGTTATCCATCTTGCGCCTCCCTCGCCGTGATAGGCTGTGTATGTGTCGGAAAATGCAAGATTTTTTGCCGCGTTCTTTATTTTGTTCATTACATCCGTATGCCCGTTTTCAAGCATATAATCGCAGAACATATCATATCCTATAGCCATACCCATTGCCCAGTGACCTGTAATCAGTGCCGATGTACTCAGTGCAAGCGTATCCCATCCGGCAAGAGCATCCATATATTCAACTGCTTTTTCTGCATATTTTGAATTCCGGGTTACGGCATATCCGCACGCGAGCTGTTCCATTGCCGCCTGAAAGGTGTTTGCCATGCTCTGCTTTGAGCTGTCGGCACAGCTTGCACTCATCCAGCAGCCAAGCGCCTTGTCAGCCGAGCTTTCCGCTTTTTTTGCAGCAAGTGCAAATTTTCTGTCTGAAGCAATTTTTTCTCCGATATATTTTATATCATCGGAGGTATACAGTATTCTCGGATGTGCGCGTCCGTTCGATGCGTCAGCAAGCATTTCTTCACCTGTCGGATTGTCAAACTGCAAATATCTGTATATTAAATCCGACATTTCAAACATGTTTTCAAGCTTCGGTGAATTAACGTGCGGAAATACCCCGTTCGATAAAATCACAAATCCTCTGTCATCGTAAAGATAATTCATGCGCAGATTGTCCGCCTGTGCATTTGCAGATATTACATCATCTCTGTCTGTTCCCCACACCTTTTTCACAAGTTCTTTTGTGAAATACGGGATATTGTTCAGCATAAACGGTTTTTCATTTACACCGTATCTTATTCTTTGACCATCCTTGAAGTAATAGTTCCCTTCGACAGCAAAAGCCAATGTGCCCGAAAGAGCCGTTTCCGCTTCTGATGAAAAATCCATTACTGAATAATTCTCCCACAATGTGAGGTTTTCGGCAGGCTGCGAACCGGTATATATTTTGCAGTCGTCTATATAAAACTCGGCGCCGCCTCTTCCCTGCGTGTTTGCCGTGTCAATTCTGTAAAGAGGAGCGCCCGTAAGAAACTGCATGGTATAAGCGCTTTGCAAAACACCATCTATATATACCTTGCACAAGCGACTTTCGGTATTATATGCTGCACTGTAGAGAAACCATGTGTTTTCCGGTACAGTGCAAAGAGTTTTTTTGTCATGCTGAACACAAAGTTTCAGCGAGCCGCCGTCGTTTATTACCATGTTTCCGAGAATCCAATGTGCTGAATCCTTTCTTGCATCAAAAAGGTATATTTTTGCTCCTTCGTCAAGCCTTGCTATTTTAATCCGTGCTTCAAGCACAAATTCGGAAGTACTTTCCGCCTTTGCACAGCTTATATCGGCGTATGTCTGATTACATACAATACCATCCGAAACCGTATATTTAAGACAATAGCTTCCTCCTTCGCTGACTCTTTCTATATTTCCGCCGCCTTCACGCACTATGCTTAGTGCTACACCATTTTCAAACGATGCGGAAAACAGGCATACCTCGGCGCCGGATGTGACGCACGGCAAAAGCGATGCGACAATTATAAACGAAAGAAAAAACCTAAATGCTTTTTTCATAACCATTAACCTTTCTCAGCGAGAGATATTTCATACAAATTTACCCTGCGTGAAAGGCTGCGGCAAGAATACATGCCGCAGCCACTCATTTCACCGTCAGTTGACGGAAAGAGTTTTTTCCGCAACTCTAATCGGGCTCACAGAATCCGCACCCCACAAAAAAGCCTTAACCTTTGCTGCACCTTCAACGCTGTAAAGCGAAACCTGTGCGTTTGTCAAAACACCTGCTTTAGGATTCAGCTTTTCCATGTCAATTCCGATGAGTCGGGTTTCGTCATCGTTATAAGCCGCTATTATAAATAACGCGCCATCCGGAATTGTGCTTTGAACTGCCGTCTTAAATATGCTTACGTCCGCTTTAAGAGAATCCTCGGAAATCATTATATCTCCGAATATGTCGTTCCCTTCATCGGCATCCGTTTTAACGAACACGGACAAGTCCTTACCTATCGTTTCACCTGCACCGACGTAACCGAGAGTTCCGGCAAATTTAACCTCATAGTTTGTTTCTTTTTCAATCATGAGGTCATCGGGAAGCGTGATGATAACATCATTTTCACTTACCTCAACATTCTTGGCTTTTTTTCCGTTTACCGTAACGTCATCGGCTGTAACTGCTGTAAAAGGCTTGTCAAAGGACAACGTCCATTCATCTGCGAGAGCTGAAACCGTTTTACTGCCCGTGTATCTCGGATTTACATCCCAGCCCTTTACCATCATGTCACCGGCATATACTTTTTTGCCCGTGTACGCACTCCCCGGTTTAAAGGCAAGCTGAACACGGTTTGTATCTGATTTTATCCCGTCATAATTTCCGCCGTTGACATATTCTTCGTCAAGATAAAGTGCATAATCCTTTGTATCCATGTTCACAACAAACCTTATCTTGTGCCAGTCACCGAGAGGAAAAAGCATATCCGTTTCGGCAAATCTGCCGTCCTTGTCAATAAGATGATTTATGCCCAGTGAGCCCCAGCCCGAGCTTGTACCCTGCGGAACTATATCCAAAGGCCAGCCGTATTCGATAAGCTTGAGGTTCATGGAGTAGCAGAGTGTGTTTGTGGAAAGCGGTGTATCATATGAACCTCTTCCGTTCTGCCATACATCAAAGTCTATACCGTTTCCTGCAGATGTGAAAACATAGTGATTTCTTGTGCTCCATGCAGGCGGATTTGTCCAGCTTTTTTCTGAAATACCTGTGCAGAGTGCGTATATATCTATTGAACGTCCGCCTGTGCCTGCATTCGGAGAAGTTACTTCGAATGTTGAAGTCTTTGTTTCATCTCCGACAACAGCTTCAAGTGTGTGTACGCCATAAGTAATATTGCCTGCGGCTATTGATGCCCTGCCGTTTGTGAGTGCAACCTCTTCCCCGTCAAGCTTCAGAATCGGTGTAACATCGGGAATGAGTGAGTTTACTCCTATAACAATGCTTTGCGTGCTGTCCGAAGCAATTTCATAAAGAGTATTATCTGCCGGAACAACCGAGAACGGCTCAGTGGTTTTAAACGTTGCGGCATATGCGCCTGCAAAGGTCATTCCACCCTGTGCAAGACCGCTTACAAGGATTTTATACTCAGCATTATTTTCAAGTGATTCGGTCGGTGTAACGATTACCTTTCCGTCCGCTATAGAAGCCTCCGCACCTACATTTTCCCATGAAGCAGCAGATTTTTTAAAGAGCTTAACGTCGTTTTGAGTATCCACACCGTATGCGCTGATGCTTGAATCAAGCTTAATGTAAAGCTTCTGTACGTTAAACGGGATACTGTCTCCGTTCCAAAGCTCTTCATCTGTGTCCGTGCCGTTTACAGTAAAGCCTTTTGAATTGATATTGCTTATATCAGTCATGCCGTACAGAGCAATATTTTCTATCCAGATTACACCGTAAACCTTCATCATTCTGCTTTCTACAGATATCGAAGCAGTACCGCCGATAATGCCGGGCTCGCTTACCGTTCTGATTTCTTTATCATTGAGTTCATATTTAACCGTACCGTTTTTGAAATCCATTGTGGCTCTCATGCGGTAAAGCATGCTGTTGTCAATAGCTTGTGTTGTTTCGTCCGCATATGTAATAACGCCGTCTTTGATAAATGACGTATCGCCTGTGAGCTTTGAGCCTATTTTAAGCCTTGTGTTCATAAGCTCGCGGTCGGAAAGATTCCAAAGACTTTCAACCCTCAAATCATATTCCAGAATATATGTTTCTTCGCCTATCATACCTGAAGGCAGAGAATATGCTGTTACAACAGGGAAGTCGTCCGAGCCTGTGCGGTATGCTTTAATCATACCGTCGGTCAGTGACACAAGATAGCTGTAATCAGCCGATACGGTAAGAGTTGCACCGTTTTCGGAATATGTGAATTTCTTTGTGCTTTCCGTATTGATTTTACTGCTTATGGGCATTGAAACGAGTGTGCCGAGCCCATACTGAACGAATCTCACGCTTACGGGAGCGGATTCAACCGTTTCATTGCATACTGCCGAAACCGTGATTGCGTGCTCCTCAAGAGACAAATCTGCAAAGCTTACACTTTGGGAGAAATTTTCCGATAAATCTGTAATATCTGCTACTTTTTCCCCGTCAACCAGGATTTCAGCCGCCGTTGTGCCTTGAGGGAGTGTTCCCGTTACCGTTACGGGAGAGGAAATATCAAGCGCCGCTCCTGCGGCAGGTGATGTGATTGCCGGTGTGCCTTCCGCATAACCGGTTATGCCGAGCGCACCCGCAACAGTAAGCAGCATACATGCCGAGAGAATGATTGTTAATGTTTTTTTCATAAAAACCAACCTTTTTTTCTTATAATATTTTTTCCTTCCTTTTGCATTGTCTATCCAAGCGTCCAAACCTTTGACAAAGGCGCTCTGTTCAAAAATCCGTCTATAAGACTGCATTGCACCGTTATGTTGCCCGCCGGTACCGTGACTGTTATTGCGTCGTCCTCCGAAATTACCCCAACCGAATTTTTATCAATTTTTACGGCTTTCATTTCTGTCAGAATCGGACGTAAATCCCTGTAAACAACAAGTATAAAAATTGCCTCCTTATTCTCTGAAAGCGTATTTTCAAAAACAGGAACACAAGTGAGAGATTTTCCCTCTTTGAGGTGTGACAATAAATAAATCTCGTCTCCATCCTCTTTGAAGATTACTTTTTCAAGCCCGAAATCAGGTTTAATTTCAGCCTTTTTCAGTATTTCAAAGCCGTTTTCGGTTTCAAAATATATTTTCATTTCTCCGCGTTTTGGCAGTTTTGACAGTATATGAAACATAATGTCATTTCCATCCTGTACCGCACCCGACGTACGGAGCAATACTCCGTTTGCATACACTTTCGGCAGAGAATCCTCCTTCATTAAAATTGAATCATGCGAAAGCGAAACCATGAATGAGCCTGTGTTCGGACTAATGGAATCTTTTACTTCTTCAAAGCCTTCACCTTCGTTTGCATACAGCTTTTCACAGCCTGTATACGTCACATTCTTTGTGATTTTTATGTTGTCCATAACAAATCCCTGCGGCGCTTTCCCGACATTTACAGGAGAAAAAATAAAGTTAAACTGCCATACCTTCGGCACATTCGGAAAGTCTCTGTCGCTTGCAAGCACACCGTCAACATATGTTTTATTTCTGTGCGCGGATGTATCGACAATATGCTCGATATGAATCCATTCGCCTATCGGATATTCCGTGTCCATACCTTTAATTTTTCCGTCGGAAACAAAACTCTGACCGCCGAAATAATCCTCAACCGTGTTGTTTGATGAATTTTTGAGAGTAGTATATACCTCAAACACACCTGCGTCTGACAACATTTTAATGTCATACGACAGTGTGAAGGTGTAGCCTGAAAGTATACCCAGTATCGAATCGTTAAAGGCATTAACCGTCCACACGGGCTGTGTCTGCTTATAGCTTTCCGTTGTCGGGGCGGTTTTCATGATGGTGCTTATTGCTCTGCCCGTTTCACCGTCAGTACCCTCTGCCGTATCTTTTTTAATCTCCACTTTTCCGCCGTTTTCATCAACGCCCGCATCAACAGCTCCGCCGTTTGAATATACCTTATTGTTCGTATATGTTGCCTCTAAAAGTGTAACGGCAGTTTCCTTTATCACACTGAACGCAGCTTTTTTATGTTTTCCGCCGCTGAAAAGCTCTATGCAATGCTCTCCGAGTGCCGGTTCTTTTACGAAAGGAACGATTGTTTCATGTTCATCCGCCATACACTCAAATATTTTGTCGCCGTCAAGAAAAATCACAGCTTCTTCACCCTTATCGGCATGAAACACTATATTCTCAATCTCGTTTGCCTGAAGAACCGCCTTGTCGTACGGAAACAGAATTTGAGGCTCTGATTCCGCCGCGCACGGGATAAATGTTATCAGAAGCGTCAATGCAAGAAACGCGGATAATATTTTCTTCATTTAGTTCACCTCCTATCTTTTAAACGCTCTGAATTCAGTAATGGAATTCCATGTTGACGTCGAATTACCATAGCCTACATATCTTATGTAACGTACCCTGCCGGGAATCTCAACTGTTTCATAATCGTTTGTCAACCCCGTGGATTCGCCGTGAAATACTCTTGTAAAGTTCACTCCGTCCTCCGAATACAAAAGGTCATACTGGAATCTTCTCAGGTTACCGTCATAGTACGAAACCGCTATGCCGTCAATATCCTTAACCTCTCCCAAATCCATCTCAAACCACTTGTCAAAGCCCGATTGCGTTGCTCTTGTATCGAAATTACTGTCAAACATGTTTTCGGGAGGATTCTCGGGTTCAGGAAGCGTTCCGCCCTTGCCGGATACAGGTACTATAAGATTCCCTACAGTGCCGATAACAGGTACAGCTTCCGAAAGATTGTCCTTAACATATATTTTTTTCTCCTTTGATACCGAGAACGAAACATTAATCTCAATGTCACCGAATTTTGGTGTTGACAAGGTAATTTTTGCCGGAGCGTCAAATGATGTGCTTTGTTCCACTTTGACTGTGCCGTCATCGGAGTGCGCCGAAACCACAGGCACTTTTTCCGTTCCGTACGGAAGAGAAACATTATAATTTCTTTTTCCCGGAAGGAAATTCTCTATTATCTGTCCGTCAACCGTAAGCTCCGAAAGCATAGGGAAATCTGTCTTTTCGCCTTTAGGAGCAGTCCATTGTAAAATAGGAAGCTGAGTTATTTCTGTTTTAGTATAATCCATACGATCGGGTGAATATTTCACCGTCAGCACAACTTCATCGCTTGCGTTCGGAATATGCACTGCAAGTTTTTCAAAGCCTTCGTTTGAAGGCTGACCGTCAACCGTCGGAGATGAAGGAAGCGGCGCACATTCCATTCTTTCAAGAGTGTAATCGGGGGTTGAACAGATAATCTCAACCGTACAGCTTTTCTTGCCGTCATCGGATGTGAGACGCGCCGTAGTATTATTGATTATTTCAATATTCGCCGCCGTATGTGCAAACCAGTATATTTCAGCATCGCTTTTCAGCTTCACCTCATCCCGGACCGTAAATGTGTTTCTGTTATCACCGAAATAATATCCTCTTATATATTTTTCAACGTCGCGTTCATAGGGTTCGGTAAGGTCATATGCCGCCATGCCTCCGCCGGCAGCATTCTGTTCCAAAAGCACCAGCGGAGCATACGCTCCAACCTTCTGTCCGTAATATGAAGAACCGTCATTTTTCGGATTGAATACCATACAGTTTTCGCCTTCGGGACGTTTCCGATACAGCTTATAACCGCCATACCCGAAATAATCGGGCAATCCGTAGCTGTTTGAATTTATACCGAGATCGCATGCCCACTTCACCCCGTCTGATTCAAATATGAATGTTCCAAGGTCAAGTGAATCATGCGGTATGCCCGTCCATCCGCCGTGGAATGCCGCAAATGTTTCCCCTGAAATTTCTCTTGAATTTGTAAACGAGCCTGCTTCTGCTCCGTAGAAATAATTGTCAAGCGGAATATTTTCTATGCTTATGCTGTTTCCGCTTTCCTTTGTCTTTTCATAATAATAAAGCGATTTCAAATCTCTCTGAACACAGGCAAGCTTTTTCTGGTACATTGCCGCCTCAGCGCCCGAAGCATCACCGTACCTGTATGACATAAACTCACGGACAGGGTTATTCTGATATTGCTGCCAGCCGTCATGGAAGCCCATCTGACCTAAAGTTGATTGTGCGTAGGTGAAAAAATCGCCTGCATTTTTAAATCCCTTAGCATTTGAAATCCCATAATCCGTACCGCAGCAGTTGAACAAAGCTTCAAGAGCCGGCAAAAGATTATCAAAGGCGTAATCGGAATATGAAACGCTTTCGTAATAACCGCCGTTCGGGAAATACAGCTCTGCCGCAACATACAGTGATTTCAGTACATTTTCAAGGATATATTCACAGGAGTCTCTCATATCCTCCTCATCGGCAACTGCAAGAGCCAAAGTTGCAAGTCCGCCGGCGATATAACCGACAAAATTATCCGTAAGCTGTGCCCATCCCGCACCGTTTGCACCGCAGTATCTCATAATATTATCCTTAAACGGAAGCTCAAGTATCCTTTCCTTGAGGAATTTCATATCCTCTCTGCCCTTTTCGGATTTCGCCATATAATTATAGAACGCGTCAAAGCCGAGAGCCATTGCCGTACACCAGTCGCCCATAGTGAGGTTTGACGATGATGAGCCCGTTGTTTTCCACCGTGCATGGCTTTTGAGTATTTCCACCCCTTTTGAGGCATATTTTTCATCACCGGTAAGAATATAAGCAGTTGAAATAGCCGTCATTGCAGTATTGAATGTAGTTGCCGTCTGCTGCTTATTACTGTCCTGTATATCCTCAACCGAACCGTATTCCTTGTTGATAAGCCCGTCCGCCGTATCAATAATGTTATTGTAGGCTCTTTCCCATTCCTTATCCCCGGCAACCTTATCGAGTATATATTCCACATCATCGTATCCGAAAATAAGCCTCGGATGCTTCTTCTTTGGATTGTTTTTTATCAGATCTTCAATAATCTGTGCGCCTGTAGGGTTATCAAACTGCATATATCTGTATATCAAATCCATCGGACGCCATTGAAGTTGTCTGTCAAGATACGCAAAATCGGTAACATCATCGGACACTCTGCCCTTGAGCGTATCCATATAGCTTGCGCGCGACCTTGTAACCTCTATAGCCTTGCTGCTTATTACAATAAAGCCCCTGTTATCCCAGACAACATTTTTTCCGAGTACCTGCTCGGCTACAGAGCGGAGCGGAAAATACACCGTGCCGTTTTCAAGCTTTGGTGCGGCAGAAAGCAATGCTTCTTTTCCGTTGAGAAGATATCTTGTTTCTCCCGTTTTTAACACGGCACGTTCACCTATCGTGATTTCTCCGCTTGCCTCATCATATGTTATGTCCTCGTTGCTGAAAAGAGAAAACATATTTCTCGGCATCATTGTGATTCCGTCAATGATATACGGCTTGAAGCTTTCGTTAAAATAGGACTGCTTTATACCGTCTATATACATTGTGTCGTTGTTCATCATAAACACGACTTTATCGTCAAGCGCTTTTTCAAGCTTGTCCGCAGGGTCCATAATTGTGGGCAATGATTTAGTATTTGTCAAGTCAACTTTTGAGCTCGCGTCATCAAAATAGCTTTCGGGCAAAGGCTCTTCACCTGTGTAAACACGCAGATAATCCACCTTCGTCTTATGCACGCCGCCTATTTTATTTATTATATCAAGACGAAACATTGTTGCATAATATGAGGTTGAAATTGAATGGCTGCCAATATATTCGCCGTTTATGTACATTTTTGCAATGCCGTCGGGAATATTGAAACATACCGTAAACCTCGTCCATTCGTTTTGCGGTATTTCGGTCACCTCACCGCCTGTTGCATGAGAGATGAGCCGGAGAGACGAATCAATGTCGTACCCGAGTCTCCATGCGCCGTCCGAGTTTTTATTATCAAAAAAGCCAAAAGCCGCTCCGCCGGACAGCTCACAGACCATAAAACGCATATCGACAACATACCGTTTCTTCTTTTGCAAATCACTGTTCGTCAGATCAATATATGCCGACGACGGCGAAGTCTCATTTGCATACAAAAGAAGATATCCCGTACCGTCATCATCAGCACCGAGCGCAGCAGTTCCGCCGTTTTGCTGAACAATCGTCACACCTGCCGTGCCGGTATTGAATTCCACGCTGTTTAGTATCTCGCTTGACGTGTCTATTTCCGTTGTAATGTCAAACGGCAATACCTCCGTGTTGATGCTTTCTGCCGGAAAACTAATCTCCCACGGCAAAGCGCCACCGGAATACACTCTCAAATCATCCATATAGAGTTCTATTTCACTGCCGTCATAATCGAATATAAATTCAAGCAGCCTTGGAAATGAGCGTGACGTGCTCGGCATGAACCAATCATCTGCAACACATTTTTTATCGACAAACATATCAAACGTCTTTGTTTTCCAATCCGAGACAATTGTGATTGTCTGATATATTCCCGTAAGGGCGCCCACCCTTCTGCCGTCATGGAGCGTCATAATCCCGTCCGTAACATTTATAAACGTCTGCTTGCCCGTAGCATCCGTTGCCGCGAAAAGTGAACCTGTAACGTGTTCGCCCTTTGCCTTTATTCTTGCGCTGAACACGCTCTTTGTCACATTCGCTGCGGGAAGCTGTACCTGAAGGGATATACCCTCTCCGAATGCTCTTGTATACAGTACCTTTTCACCGCCGTCATTTATTACACGGGTATCGATGCCCGAATCAAAAATAACATCATTTACCGCGGACGCATTATCCGCATATGAGGAAAACCCGTCTGAAACCCAGAATGTTACTGCATTTTCTGCATGCGCAGGAACTAATGCCGCCCAAATAACAAGCGCTGTAATAATTGATACAATTCTTTTTTTCATGGCTTTCCTCCTACTTATATATAATAATCGTCTGAACGGAATGCGTGTAGCTCTTTAGCGCTATTTTTGAAGCATTTTCAATTCCCGCCGAAACTTCGTCTGTCAGCATATCAATTTTGCCCTGACTTGCAATTCCTGTTTTTCCGTTATAAATTACCACCCGGGTTGATGATGTTACCGAAAATGCAGCTATACCGTCACGTGCTTCCGCACTGTAGGAGGAATTTGCAACGGTTTTTGTATCGTTCACTCTTATTGCAAGCGTCGTCGGCGTATGTGAATACACAGTACCCGTAAACATATTGTAATCTGCCTGTGACGAAGCAGGCGCCTGCTCTGTCAGCAAAACAATAAAACTTTTATCATTATAATTCTTATTGTACCGTGCGTCAACCGAAAGCGCTGTAATCTTATTTTTTGAGTCTGCCTGTATACGTACAGCGTCACCGAGGGAAGGAAGCTTTCCCGCCGCTTTCTTTTCGTCATAAAAATCCGCGGTCATTGTGTAGCGGCAATATTTGCCCGCTCTCCATACATCGACAAAATATACCGTTTCGCCATCACCGTTTATGCCCTTGCTGAGTCCTTCAACCAAAGACATTGCAGTTGACGTTCTCACCGCTGAGCTGTTGCCTGTTTCCGTGTCATATATAACGATGACACCGGGTATCATATCGGCATTCATATCATATGCATCAATGTTGTATTTCCCTGCCGCGCGAAGCTCCGCCGGCATAACAACGCGGAACTGCTCTTCGGGGATTTGACTTCCGTCCGAATTTGTCACTTTCTCCGGAACGCTGATTATAATCGTTTTTGAGCTGTAAAGGATATTCGGCAGAAAAACGTTGTAATCTCTGTGCCAATATGCCGCCGTGTTTCCGAATTGCCGTGTAAGACTGTCGTCGGTATAAACTATATTTTTATATTTATCCGTTACATCACCCACGGCATCGGTTGCGGTGTCTATCTTGTGTACTTTGCCGTCGCCACTCAGCTCATACCTGATAAGCTGATATATCGGATGCGTTCCGTTCCATAATGCGGACTCTATCCTTGGGTCGGTTTTCCGCATCATGATACCGTCAAAAATCACTTTATCTGCAACAGACAAATAGAGATACTCTCCCTGAGCGGAAAGCACGGCAATCTTTATATCATTATTCAGTCCGCTTGTTTTTCTGTTGTAGCCGTAAAAATATCCGTATTTCATGCTGTCGGAGGATACCGATGAAAGAGCAATTATCTCATCGGTATCCGAAAGCAGGAATGTATATTTGTATCCCGCAGTGATAATTTCATGCTTTTTAAAATACGAGTTAATGAAATACTCCTGTCCGTCAATTTTTATTGTATCTTGCGATATTTCAGTCACTGTGCCGCTTACGTTCTTACGGACTGCAACAGCGCTTATGTATTCTCCGTCATCACTTTCCGTCACACGAAGGACGGTATCCGAGGCAATATCGTAAGGAGCCGTTTCTGACAGGCTGCCGTTCTTATCCGTAAGCATAACGGACTTGTATTTTTCGTTTTCCTCGGACAAATCAAGCATACTGCCGCTTTTGCTGTCATAAAGCTTCTTTCCGTATGCATCGACAGATGTAACAACAAAATAATTATATTCCGAAACATCCGCAACATCATATTTTCCGTCATTATCGTTATCAACAAGTCTGATTATTCCATCGGGAAAAACAAAATCCGAGTCTGTATACTCAATGCTTCTGCCATTTTTTACAAATGTAAGCGCCGGATTGAGCGAATATATCTTTTTATTATTATTTTCAAACGTGTAAAGTCTTGAACCCTCAACTCTGTCCACATCTTCTGCTTTTATTTCGACTATACGGTTTGATTTTTCCGTTATAATATGCTTCACAGTTTCACTGTCGTTATACCAAGCTGTAACAAGACACCCGAACGAATCCGAAATGTATCGCGCATCGGATTTAAAAGCTTTTCCGTCAATATTTATCTTACCTATGATATTTCCCGTGTCATAAAGCATGCTTTTTCCGTTTGCGGCCTTCATTATTCCTCTGATTCTTTTCAGATTGAAATACTCCGTGAGCGGTGATTTACCATGGCTTCTTGCCTGTTTTATTTCATCGCCCTTAACAGCTGTTATCTCACATATATCGGAATTGAGGAAGTTATAAATAAGCTGTGCGGCATCCTTTCCCGTAAGCTCTTTTCCCGATATGTTAACATTGCTTGTAAGCTTTAATTCGCCCGCAATGGCAGTATAGCCCATCGGATAGCCGCCGTATGCGTAAGCCATCTTGTTATATCCGAGCGCCGCAACGCATATCTTCACTGCTGCGCCGGGCTCTATTGCTTCATCGGGATTAAAGGTTCCCGTGCCATTCCCTGTTATGATTCCCAAATGTGCCGCCTCTGTTATTGCAGGCGCAAACTGCGTTTTATTTGTCACATCGGCGAATATTTTTTCGGTTTCGGACGGAGCAATATTCATCGCACGAATGACCATATCCGTAAATTTGCCTCTTGAAACCACACCTGAATCCGAAAGAGCCTCTCTGTCCGTTATACCGAGTCCGTGCAGAAAAGCAGTGTTTTGTTCAAAAACGGTACTCTCCGACGCATAAACACTGCATGTAAGTGCAAGCACTGCCGCAACGGCAGAAAGAAAAATGCCGAGTTTTTTCAATTTCATCATCTCCATCATTTGTAGAATGCATTAAATATCATCTGTGCCGCCTCTGCACGCGAAAGCATATTATTCGGAAGAAAGCGTCCGCTGTCATCTCCCGAAACATAATTTGCTCCTCCCATTGCAAGCACTGCCTCCCTTGCATAATCCGAAATGTCTGCTCTATCCGCAAACGGTTTTATTCCCAAAGGCTTTCTTCCTGTTTTTTCAAGCAGTCTGTACATCATAAGCGCCGCATCTTCCCTCTTTACCATATCATTTGGCGCAAATACCGTGCCGTAGCCTGTCACTATTCCTGCCGAAGCAGCCTTCATAACATACTCATAATACCATGCTTCATTTGTAACATCTGTAAAACTTCTGTTATCCCCTTCCGTTTTAATTTCAACAACACAAATTATCATTTTTGCAAATTCCGCTCTTGTCACGCTCTCTGAAGGGCGAAACGTTCCATCATCATATCCTGCGAGCACGGATTTTTTCACAAGCGTCTCAATTGCATTTCGTCCCCAATGAGACAATGGCACATCAGGAAACATACTCTTTTCTTCCGGCTTCGTTTCAGGCTGAATTATCGGAGCTTTATCTATGTCTTTATTTGTTGTCACAGCGCCGCCCGCAGATGCGCTGCCGCCTGTGCCGCCGGATGTTGAGCCGTTTTCTTTTTCATATACCTTCGAAACTGCCAAATTGAAATTATCTTCAACATCCTCAAATTTTTCCATGCTGCGTCCCGTCATTTTTTCAAACACAGCATCTGTATCTTTTATTTTTTTATACTTCCCGTTACTTAACAGCTTCGCAAACACATCCGCAAAATCCGTTGTTATGGTTTTTCTCAATCCGAGCCAGCTCCCGGAGCTTTTCACGGCCGCAAGCGCCTTGATTCTCAAAAATTCATTCGGAAAATCAATTCTGTCGGCTCTGCCGAAATCAGCAGAGCTTAAAAGCTTTAAAACCTCTTTTTTCGCTTCTTCGGAAAGCCTTTCATCATTTTCGAAATCCTTGCCGTAGTTTATGCCGAGCACCGAATCGTAACCGCGGAGAATTTTCTTGATTCCCTCCGCATCGCTTTTGTGAATTGCCGCAAGCGGATAAACCAGATTATACAGCCTGTTAAACTCCGTCACATCGCCAAAATCAGCTCCGTAAAGCATTCCGGCAATAATATCCGATTTTTCCGAAAAAACAGCATCCTCCGGGTTGATTCCGAGCTTTACCGCATTTTCCGAAAGCAACTTTTCAAACTCATCTTTGTTTGCTTTTTTAAGAAGGCGGATTATTTCTTCCGTTTCTTCCTTGTCTATGTAAATAAAGCTGTCAGAAACTGTCCCGTTTTCGTCGGAAAGGTATACTGTATATTTCCCGTTTTCCGTGAGAATATCGAGCCCGACTGTTTCTGTAAAAGCACCGTCGGCATAAAACTGACAGAAAATCAGCGGTCTGTTATCAAGCGACATGTTTTCGGGAGTCACTCCGTCCTCCGTCACGGTTACGGTGAGATCGCCTTCTCCGTTTCCGTTCAGGATAATACAATTATCCTCTGAACTGTATGTCACAAACAGTTCAAGCTCGTTATCGGCCGAAGCTGTTACTGACACCGTCAAAGCAGCTGAAAGAAAAAGAGCTCCGGCCTTCTTCAATGTTTTTTTATTCATCATATCCATCCCCAATCTTACCAATGTAATAAGCGGTCCTTTGCTGCTTTCTGTAATGGCTCGGCACCTGCCCCGTCAGCTTTTTGAAAGTACGGTTAAAATTTGCCGTATTATTAAATCCGCATTCCTTCGCCAATGCATACATCGTAATATTGCTATGTTCTTTCAGTATTTCTATCGCTTTTTCTATTCGTTTTGTGTTTATATATTCCAAAGGAGTTACCCCGCTGAGTCTTTTGAATATTCTGCCGAAATACGCCTCACTCATACCGGACATACGCGCGAGAGCTGAGAGAGTTATTTTTTCAAAGTAGTATTCGTTTATATACTTCATAGTCCTTGATATTTCCAAAACATTTTTCTCATCCACAAATTCCGTATCTCCCGTATATCCGAAATCTCTTGCCAGAGTTATCAGAATTTTCATCAGATAGACCCTGACCATCTGCTCATATCCACGCTTACTTTCCTTAAACTCATGGTAAATGTTTATAATATCGTTGACTATATCATTATGCTTTGCATTGCCTCTATCAAGCATATGTTTAAAATCACGCGGATTTCCTACGAAAACATTAAAAGCATTGTTGTCAAATAAGCTAAGCTCCCACAGAAATCTCTGTTCAAAGATAAAATTGTAAAGCAACCCCTGTCCATAGGTTTTTACCACCTTATGAGGTATTCCGCTTTGCATAATAAATACGTCACCGCTTTTGAATTCATAATCCTTGTCATTTATTTTGTATACTCCTCCGACATTCATAAAAAGCGATATTTCAAGTTCTGCATGATAATCGAGCGGGCTTTCCCCGCCTGCCTGTATGTATGAAAAGATTGCAACCTGTTTTTTGTCCTTTGCGCCGTATATTCTGTAAAGCTCAGACATAATCCACTACCACAGGTCTATGTTCATCGGCGGATTTAACTATCGATTCACAAATAGACACTGTTTTTGCTCCTTCTCTTCCGCTTACGGAAGGTGGTATATTTTTAAGAATGCAGTCAGTAAACTGCTTTATCTCGTCCTTTATATTATGGCTGTTGAGTGTAACGGGAATTTTAAGCTCCATCCCTTCACAGGCAACACCGTAGCCCTGCTTTTCGCCTTCTATTTCTTCCCTGAAAAGCGTGATGTGTTTTGATGAGTTGTCAACAATTATTGTACCCTTTGTGCCGTATATCACGGTACGGAGCGTGCCGGAACGTTTAACTGCCGTGGAGCAAAACACCTTGCCTATAACGTCATTCGGAAACTGCATAACAGCAATTATGGAATCATCCGTAGGGCAGTCTTTCATCACCTTTTTGTTTGAATAAGCAAATACTTCGACAGGGTCACCGGCAATCCAGCGCATAAGGTCAACCGCATGGCATCCGCCGCCTATCATGCCGTGGCGCGGATTTTCCGGGTCATATCTCCACGGGGTCTGCACATGGGCATAATCATGTGCATATTCGCTTTCTATAAAAAACAACTCGCCTATTTCGCCGCTGTCCACAATTTCCTTTGCCTTTATAAACGACGGTGTGAATCTGCAAACCTGTCCAACCATAAGGAATTTTCCGCTTTCATCGGAGGCGCGAACCATTTCCCCGCACTCCTTGTATTTCAAAGCCATCGGCTTTTCACAAAGAACGTGCTTTCCGGCTTTAAGCGCTTTAATCACATATTCTTTATGAAGCGGATCGGGGATTACAATACAAACCGCATCTATTTTGGGATTTTGTAATATCTCGTCAAAATCCGTCGTGTACTCAGCACAATAGTCCTTACCTGCTTTTTCCGAAATCTCCGCAACATTGTCGCAAACCATAACAAGATTTGCATTTTCATTGTCATTTATCGCAATGCAATGCACAGTCCCGAAACCTCCTACACCAACCACCGCATAATTTATTTTCTTTTCCATGATTAATTCTCCAATCCAGTATATTATTCCGTCTGAAACCGTAACATCTGTTTTACGAATATCTTAATAATATTATATAAGAATTTCTCAAAGTAGTCAATTGAATTTATATAACATTTAACATCATATTTGCAAAAAATCACATACTGTAATTCCAATTCATTTCGCAGTAAATTTGATTTTTCCCGTTTTTATTATATCCGGCAAGGTTGACGGGGACAATGTAAAAACATTCGATTTTGTAAACCCACAAACAAAACAAACTGAAATTTTGGAGGTAACAGACAATGAAAAATCAGAACACGCAGAAAACAATTCAGAAAATAGCGAAAGCACAGAAAATTCTCCGCAAGGCTAAACTTGTACTTACGACACTTGCGGTTATGATGACCGCCCTCACGGGAACGGTTTTTGCCGCTGACCCGCTTGGAACGATAAACAGCCTTTCAGACTTTATCTTCTCGGCAATTAAGGCTATCGGACTAATCCTGCTCGGCTTCGGTGTTGTGCAGATAGGTCTGTCGCTTAAATCACACGACGCATCGCAGAGAGCAAACGGATTTTTGACCTTCTTCGGCGGCGTCATCATTGCATTTGCGAAAGACATACTCGATTTAATAATGTAAGTGGAAAGTTCGCACGAATTATAGTGTATAAAACCGTCAAAATATGCACAAGTTGAAATTACAACAATAAAAATCATTTATATATTTCCACATAACTTGACAAGTGGAAATATAGATGATATAATAAACATAGAAATTTCAACTTGTGCGAGGTGAATCTTATATGAAAAACAGGGCCGGAGAGTTTGTAACAAATCTGTCGGGCAAAATGGCTTATAAATCATTCAAACCAAATCCGCTTCCACCGATACCGGCTATCCGGCAAGATGACGAAATGGTGGAATACTTGGTAAAGGCAAATAGAGGGATAGCAACAATAGAAAGTATTGCAAAGCGAATACCGAATGTTAATCTGTTTGTATCTATGTATGTGAGAAAAGAAGCGCTTTTATCCTCTCAAATTGAGGGTACGCAATGCACTTTGGACGATGTGTTAAATCCGCTTATTACAGAAAATGCAAACAGAGACGTTTCAGATGTAATAAACTATATTAAAGCTACTGAATTTGCAGTTGAACGGTTAAAAACCTTGCCGCTTTGCACACGCTTTATCAAGGAAACACACGCTGTATTGTTATCCGATGTCAGAGGCAGCGAAAAAAATCCGGGTGAACTCCGTTCTTCACAGAATTGGATAGGCGGCAGCGGCAGTACACTTCAAAATGCCAGATATATTCCGCCGAATGTAGAGGATATGAAAATTGCTATGAACGACCTTGAAAAATTCATTAACAGCGACAGTAATTTAGATCCTCTAATCTGTGCTTCGCTCATTCACTATCAGTTTGAAACAATACACCCGTTTTTGGACGGCAACGGCAGAGTCGGAAGACTGTTAATTACTCTTTATCTTATGGAAAAGAATGTGTTGTCAACTCCGGCACTCTATCTGTCATATTTTCTGAAAAAGAACAGAATCGAGTATTATGACCGTATGACGGAGGTGCGAAGAAACGGAAATTACGAACAGTGGATTAAATTTTTCCTGTTGGCTCTTTCAGAAGCGGCAACGGATGCCATAGATACCATTGATAAGTTGATAGAACTGCACGACAGAACTACGGTAACAATAAATGCTTTCGGAAAGGCAAAAGCATCGGCACAAAAACTTATTACCTACCTTGAAGAAAACCCTATCATTGAAATCGGAAAGACGGCACAAGCCTTAAATATGGCATATAACACCGTGTCAAGAGCCGTGAATTTATTGATAGATACCGGGATTCTTGTTTGTTCCGATAAGGTGGGAAAAACCAAAATTTATTCTTATGAAGAATATCTGAAAATACTTCGTAAGGACACATAATAATAAACATATTAAGCAAAGACAGTCATAGCTGCATAAAAGCGGTTATGGCTGTTTTTGCGTTTTGGAACAGGAGGTGAATTACCTTTGAGCGATAATTGGATTGTAGCCAACCTTGAAAATGCGTTTTCCACTTGGAATGATAAAATGACGGAAATATGGCAGCTTTTGACGACTTCGCCGCAAAGCTTCAAGGGCGGCGCTATATGGGGCGTTATATCCGGAATAAACGGAGGACTTGAGGCTATCGGACTTGGCTTACTGGTTCTCTTTTTTGCTATGAGCATATTCAAAAGCATGGCTTCATTTCGGGACTTCCAGCGACCGGAATATGCCTTAAAGCATTTTATCCGCTTTTGTGCGGCAAAGGTGGCAATTACATACGCAATGGACTTAATGACGGCGATTTATTCTATCTGCGGAGGAATTGTAGAACAAATCGCAGGTTCTCTCGGCGGTATCGGCGGGGCGTCCGTTACGCTTCCGGCGGCTATTGAGCAAGCCGTTGAGGATACGGGATTTTGGGCGAGTATTCCCTTGTGGCTTGTAACCATTCTCGGTTCGTTATTCATAACGGTGCTTTCATTCATAATGATTATGACTGTGTACGGCAGATTTTTTAAGCTGTATATCTACACGGCGATAGCTCCCGTTCCTCTTTCGTCATTCGCCGGAGAAACAACATCATTTATGGGGAAATCGTTTTTGAAGTCGTATGTCGGAGTTTGTATGGAGGGTGCGGTTATTGTGCTTTCGTGTATCATATTTTCGGCATTTGCTTCAAGCAGCACGCCGACCATAGACACAAGCATTACGACCGTCACGATGATATGGAAATACATCGGAGAGGTCATTTTTAATATGCTCGTTTTGGTAGGCTTAATCAAAGGAGCAGACAGAATTGTAAAAGAATTATTCGGAACATAAGGAGGATTTTTATATGAGTTACAAAAACAACGCTATCAGCAGCGATGACCCGAAGGCTATTGAAAAGCTGACGGAAAAATTGCATAAATGTGAGGAGTTGCAAACGCTTATGAAAAAAGCTAATGCACACTACAAAAAATACGGAACTGTAAAAGGCTGTGAAGGCATATCTGACGAAAAGGCTGAGAATTTGGATATGTCAGCTCGCTCCGTTCATTATCATTGGGAGAAGCAGCCTTTTCCTTCATATCATATCACAAATAACGGTGCGGAAATACGCCGTATCAAAAAGCGTATTGAAAACCTTGAGGCTAATAAAAATACGGAGTTTGTCGGCTGGAAATTTGACGGCGGCGAAGCTGTCATAAATGAGGATAAAAACCGTTTGCAGCTTCTGTTTGATGAAAAACCGAGCAAAGAACAAAGGGAAACGCTCAAAGCAAACGGCTTTCGGTGGGCGCCGAGCGATGCCGCTTGGCAAAGACAGCTTAATCACAACGCTTTCTATGCGGCAAATCGGATAGATTTCATTAAACCCGAAAACGGCGAAAGACCTACCGACTTGCAGCCGAAAGCACCGAAAAAGAGTGAGCCGGAAAGATAAGGGGGTAATCAATTTTGGAAATAAGAATAAATAAGGAAATTAAGGACTATCACGAAAGCCTGTTTTTCGGACTTTCCACACGGCAGTTTATCTGTTCGGTAGCGGCGGTCGGAGCCGCTGTCGGAATATACTTCGGACTTAAAAACTATATCGACAAAGAAACGGTATCTTGGCTTTGTATTGTAGCGGCTGCACCTATCGCTGTTGCCGGCTTTTTCAAATACAACGGTATGGACTTTGAAGAATTTGTCGGAGCGTGGTTTAGGTCTGAATTTCTCGCTGCCGGAGTGCGAAAATTTGAAAGCACGAATTATCTGTATGAAATGATAAAGGAGGAACTCACAAATGGCAATGCTAAATCTGTTCGGAAGAAAAAACCGAATAAAAAAGCAAAAAAGGAAAATTGCAAAGACGGTTCAGCAGTCGATACCGATTGATGCGATATATAAAGACGGCATTTTTCGCACAGGACGGCTGTTTTCAAAGTCGTGGAAATTCTCGGACATAAACTATGCCGTAGCTTCAGATGATGACCAACTGCAAATGTTCCTTGCCCACTCTGCAATTCTTAACGGACTTCCGACAGACGCTATGGCTGAAATCACGATATATAACCGACAGCTCCACAATAAGGTGTTCGAGCAAATCACAACGCCGTCGGATAATCCGAATTACAAGAAATACACACAGGAATTGAACGGCATACTGTGCGATAAGATGTCGGAAAGCAACAATATCGTACACGAGAAATATATCACGGTTGCGACAGAAAAGAAAAATATTGAGGAGGCTCGGACATTCTTTACTCGTGTGGGAAACGATTTAACCGTCGATTATGCGAAAATATCGTCAAAAATAGCGGAGCTTGGTTACAAGGACAGGCTTCGCATTTTTAATGACTTCTTCAAAACGGGCGAAAATGAAGAATTTGATTTTGACCTCAAAAAAGCTATGGCGAAAGGTGCGGATTTCAAAGATTACATTGCACCCGACAGCTTGGAGCAACTCGATAATGACACAGAAACGCTGATGTCGATAGGCAGAAAACATCTCTGCAATTTTGCAACGCTGAAATATCAGCAGGAGGACGGTATGCATACGGTATTACCCTTCGGAACTCTGAATATCAAAGCTGTGCGGACGCTCACGACTGAAAGTACGGCGGTTTTATCACCGTACAAAACACAAGAAATAATCGACAAGGGCAGTTTGTATTACGGAATAAATGCAATATCGCACAATTTACTTATGTGTAATCGCAAGCTGTTACTGAACGGAAACGGCTTTATTCTTGGTGTATCGGGGTCGGGTAAATCATTTGCGGCAAAAATGGAAATTCTGATGTCGGCTCTGTTTTCAAATGATGATATTATCGTCATAGATGTTGAGCGTGAGTATGGCTCACTCATACGAAATCTCGGCGGTGAGGTTATCACGCTTTCAGCTTCATCGAAAAACCATATTAATGCACTTGAAATAAACAACGACATTGATATGGACGAAAACCCTGTGTCGATAAAATCGGAGTTTTTAATATCCCTGTTCGACCAATTATTAAAAAGCAATGATTCAAGGCTTGGCGGCGGTGTCGGTGCAAAGGATAAGTCTATCATTGACCGCTGTGCAATTAAGGTTTACGGTGAATATTTAAGCGGCAAATCGGAATATATGCCGACTTTGGTGGATTTCCGCAACGAATTACTCCGTCAGCCGGAGGACGAAGCTGGGGATCTTGCATTATCGCTTGAAATATTTACAACAGGCTCGCTTGACGCATTTGCTCATCAGAGCGATGTTAATACAAATAACCGTATTGTTGCGTATGATATTTTGGAGCTTGGCGAACAGATGAAATCTAACGGACTTTTGATTATGCTTGATAATATTTTTAACCGTGTTATGGCAAATCGCAGACGAGGAAAATATACAAGGGTTTATGTCGATGAAGCACACTTGTATTTCAAAAATCCGTACAGTGCGGATTTTCTTTTGAAGTGCTGGAAACGGTTTAGAAAATACGGCGGACTGCTCACGGGTATCACGCAGAACATTTCCGACTGCTTGCTGAATGAAACGGCAAGAGGTATGCTTTCAAACAGCGAATTTCTGCTGCTCTTAAATCAAGCGCCGTCCGACAGAAAAGACCTGTCGGAGCTTTTATCCATATCCGATACGCAGATGAGCTACATCACCAACGCCGGAGCAGGACGGGGACTTATAAAGGTCGGCGGTTCCATTGTACCGTTTATCAATGAGTTTCCGACCGATACGGAACTCTATAAACTGATGTCAACCAAGCCGGGTGAAAGTTGATAACACACTATGTAAGGAGGTTTTTAAGTAGAAGCATAAATTGAAAACATTCTTGATTTGTAGTATGATAGTGTAAATAAAATTTTTTCAAAAGTGAAACTTTTTTAGCCTTTTTAGGATATATAAGAGTGTAAAGACTAAAAGCTTTTAACTTTGCAAAAGAGAGAAGGTTTGAAATGGTAGATGAGGCAAAGCTGCTGATGAGGCTTAAAAATAAAAAACGAAATTCAATAGAAGAAGCAGTAGAAGTCTATACCCCATATTTAAGTACTGTTATTTATAATATGGTTGGAAACAGACTTCCGAAAGAAGACATCGAGGAGATAGTATCTGATGTATTTATCACGCTTTGGAAAAATGCAGAATACATAGATTCGGAAAAAGGCACGATAAGATCATATATCGCCGCTGTTGCCCGTAATTTTGCATTAAAAAGATTAAATAAGAAAATGGACTGTACTTGCCTTGATGATATTGAAATTCCGGACGAAACATCAGCAACCGAAGAAAAATTGACAGAAAATATTGTATGGGATGCTGTTATGAGTTTGGGTGAGCCTGATAATGAGATATTTGTGAGGTACTATAAATTCGGTGAAAAACTCAAAGATATTTCAAGAGTGATGGGACTTAACATATCTACCATAAAAACCAAGCTTTTAAGAGGCAAACGAAAACTGAAAAAAATTTTATCAAATGCGGAGGAAATGTTATGAAAAAGAAAAACGACTTGTTTGAAGAATTGAATATTAATAAAATGGAGAGTGATTTTTACAGTCCGCTTGATATTGACATTCAGACTATCAAACACTGCGTAAATGCTAAACTTGATTCCGCACATACAGAAAGGAAGTCTGGTATTATGAAATCAAAAAAGAAAATATCACTTATAGTCATTGCAGCAACCCTTGCTTTGGGAATAACGGTTTTTGCTACAAGCGGAATCGTATCAACTTGGTTTAGTTCGTCATCATCTACGCCGGATTATAAATCACTTCCAACAGCTGAGCAGGTCACAAAAGACATTGGATATGAGCCGGTTTTAATTGACACCTTTGAAAATGGATATGCATTCAAAGACGGGAATATTGTAAAAAACAATCACAAAGATGAAAATGGTAATTCGGTCGAGAAATTCAAATCAGTGTCTTTTGATTATAAAAAAGACGGTGATACTGTAATATTTGCGCAGGATAAGGTTAAATCAAAAATAGATATATCCGGTGATGTTGTTAAGAATGTAAAAGGAACCGATATTTATTATTACGACTACACAAATAAGTTGGTTCCTCCGGATTATAAATTGACAGATGATGACAAAAAAGCTGAAGAAAATGGAGAGCTTATATTCAGCTATGGTTCGTCTAAAGTTGAAATCAAGGAAGTGCAAAGTGTTACTTGGGTAAAAGATGAAATGCAGTATCAGTTATTGCAGATTAACGGCAAACTGAGCGGAGATGAACTTGTAAAAATGGCGGAAGAACTTGTAGCTTAAGTCGAAAACGGGGCTTGTACAAGAAGAAGCG